>Ga0105104_10000239_pt1 | contig 42145 bp, 37 predicted proteins | sample PPLLaktember2015_3_FD_87034 | JGI IMG/M metagenome (GOLD analysis project Ga0105104, IMG submission 87034) | Freshwater sediment microbial communities from Prairie Pothole Lake near Jamestown, North Dakota, USA - PPLs Lake P7 Core (6) Depth... | ecosystem: Environmental > Aquatic > Freshwater >... | reverse complement strand
GCGCCCTCCCAGATATACCCAGATCCGCGCACGCTGGTGATCCAACCTTTCCCCTCTTTGAATACTGACAGCTTGCGCCGCAGACGGCTGATGAGAGGCCTCAGGATTTCCGACGCCTCCCATCCCCGGGTATCATAACCCTGAGCCAGCGAAACGATATCCTGGTGAGAGATCACCTGGCCGGGTCGCTCCAAAAACACTCTAAGCAGACGGGCTTCCGTAGGCGTTAAATGCACCTTTTCATGATCACACAAGATAAAACGCCGGTTGAAGTCTGCCACCATACCGTTTTCCAGGCGAATTAGCTGATCCGGGGGCTCACCAGGAGACTCGGGTCCCGCAGAAAAGCTGTATAACTCTGGTGCTTCAAAAATCTTGGTAAAGCCGAGACCTTTTCGGATGCTTTCCAGGATCTGTTCCGGAATAGCAGGTTTGACGAGAAAATCATGCACCCTCAGCCGAAGAGCCTCGATCGCCGTTTCCATGGATCCGTGCGCGGTAAGCAGGATCACGGCCATGGTTGGTGCGATCTGGTTCGAAACCCGAAGGACATCCATCCCGCTCATCCCAGGCATCTTCAGATCCAGTAAAAGGAGATCAAATTTTTCTTTTTCCAGGCGCTCCACAGCCGCTAGACCATTCGGCTCTGCTACCGCATCATATCCCGCTAATCGGATAATATCCACGAGGGTCGCTCGGGTGATCTCTTCATCGTCGACGATTAGTATCTTTGCCTTCATTATGATATTCCTATAGGAATCCGGACGCGAAAACCAGCCCCGCCTTGTTCACCCGGGGAGTATTCGATGCTTCCCCCGTGCGCTTGCAAGATACCATAAGTTAGCGCAAGGCCAAGCCCAACGCCTTTCTCTTTTGTACTGTAGAACGGTTCGAAGATGCGGTTCCTCAGCTCCTCTGGTACGCCCGGGCCCGTATCCTCAAATGATATCTCGACCATTTCATCCTTACGTAGGGTTTCGATCCAGATATCCCCACCTTCTGGCATCGCATCCACGGCGTTTAAGACCAGATTGATAAATATTTGTTGGATCTGGTCACCCACCACCGTGATTTCTGGGAGAGCCAATGAAGGGATATAATGCAGGGAAATATTTTGCTGTCTCAAGCGGTGGTCAAGCAGGTCGATCACCCGGGTCAACAGTTCGGTAACATTAACGGTTTCCCGTTCTCTCAATCCTGGTCGATAAAACCCCAGCATTTTCTTGACCGTCAGATTCAGCCGTTCGATCTCTTTTTGAGCTCGATCGAGATAGACTTCTCGCTGATCGACCGGTATTTCTTTCTGGCGGGCCAGATATAAGCAGTTTTGGACCGACTGTAACGGGTTGTTTACTTCATGAGCAACCGAAGCCATCAAGCGGCCCAGCGCGGCCATCTTCTCGGATTGGAATAAGGCTTGCTGAGATTGTTCGAATATGCGGACGTGTTCCCTGAGCTCGCCATACAGACGAGCGTTCTCCATAGCGACCCCACACTGGCGAGTTAATATGCCAAACGATTCCAGATCCGACTCCTGGAAAGGCGCAGCTCCTTCCGATCTACCTGCCAGGAGAACATAATGCGCAAACGAGTAGTAAATAGGCACGCACATGACAGAGGCAAGGTGGTGTTTTTTGACGAAATCCTGGAGCTGTTGTTCTCCTGGGCCTGTAGAATTAACCCACAATGGGATCCCCCACAGGTCACATCTGCCAACCGGACCGCCATCCGGTTGGCTGATATCATCCCCTGGAGGATTTCCACGGCTCTCCACCAACCTGATTTTCTGCTCCCCAAGCTCCTGGCGGTATAGCCCGGCGTTTGTACACTGGAGAAGGTCACAAACTGCGTGGAGGATAAGTTTCGAAAGTCGTTGCGGATCAGTTTCTTCAACCAGCGCTTCACTAACATCAAACAAAGGCCGCAGAGTCTCCATGCGGTGAGCATTACTGATCTGGCGCCTGACGTACAGGCTGTCTTCTATCGCTCTGGCGAGTTGTCCCCCATTCGAATCCGAATGATGGATCAAATTATCCACACCGGACCGGAATGCCTCGAAAGCCGGAGAAAGCGCAGAGTCTTCCGTAATCGCAAGGATCGTTATGCCAGGTTGGTACTGGCGCGCTCGTTTGATCCAGTCATTTTTATAATTGGGTTTCTCCTTGAGTGCATAGATCAGGACATCAATTGTTTGACCCCTCAGTAGATCCAATGCCTCCTCAGAATCCAGGGCAGTATATACATTGAATTCATCAGAGGACAGATGTTCCTCATAATATTTCAGGAATTCTGGGGATGAGTTTTGTACCAGAAGACGGATGGGACTCATACTCCTATGATTATACAGTGAAAATTTTACCTGCCCGACCTCCGTTTGATGACTTTTGGCAGACAAACACAACACAAAAGTACCGGGTGAGCCGGAATTGCTTATGATATACTTCTTTTTGGTCAAGATTTCATCCCACCTTCGCAGGAGTTCGTATGAAAAAGGACTTTCTGGCAATCTCTGATTATTCTGCTCAAGAAATCCAAGACCTTTTAGATCTGGCGATCCGCTTGAAAAAAGAGCGAGAGGCTGGCGGGAACCCACCTTTACTCAAGGGGAAGGTTCTGGCGATGGTCTTTCAGAAGCCCAGCTTGAGGACTCGCGTTTCCTTCGATATGGCTATGCGCCATGTCGGTGGAGATGCCTTATACCTCTCACCCAATGAAATCGGCCTGGGTCAGCGTGAATCGATTGCGGATGTGGCCCGTGTCCTGGCCGGATATGTGGATGCCGTGATGGCGCGGGTATTCGACCACGAACATGTATTGGAGCTGGCGCGCTGGTCCTCAGTACCCATTCTAAACGGGTTGAGCGACTACAACCACCCATGTCAGGGTATGGCGGATGCCCTGACTATCCTCGAGAAATTCGGAACGCTAAAAGGTCTCAATATAACCTTTGTCGGAGATGGCAACAACGTCGCAGTTTCGTTATTGCATGTGTGCACCCTGTTGGGGAGTAATTTCACTCTCACGAGCCCAGAAGGATATGACATGGACCCCAAAGCCTGGGAAATTGGTCAGAATTTTGCCCGCCAGAATGGCTGCCAGGTAAAGCATATCCGCGACGTGCACGAAGCAGTCAAAGGTGCCAACGTGATCTATACGGATACCTGGACCAGCATGGGCCAGGAAGCCGAAACGAAGAAGCGCGAACAGGTCTTCCCTCCCTATCAGGTGAATCCGGATCTTGTTGCTGAAGCATCTCGGGACGTGATTGTGATGCACTGTCTTCCGGCCCACCGTGGCCATGAGATCACGGACGATGTTGCCGATGGCCCACATTCCGTTTTATTCCCGCAAGCCCATAACCGGTTACACGCCCAAAAAGCGATTCTTGTCAGACTATTAGGAGCTGCCTAGATATGCATACCCGAGAGTATATCGAGCTAGAGGAACAGTACGGCGCGCATAATTACCACCCCCTGGATGTCGTGATCACCCGCGGAGAAGGTGTTTGGGTGTACGATGTGGAAGGGAAACGCTACCTCGATTGCTTGAGTGCATATTCCGCTCTAAACCAGGGTCATGTCCATCCAAAAATCCTGGAAACTCTGGTCAGTCAGGCTTCGAAGATCAGCCTGACATCTCGCGCATTTCGCAACGATCAACTGCCCCTGTTCTATAAGGAGTTATCCGAATTATCCGGGTACGAAATGTCCCTGCCGATGAACAGTGGAGCAGAGGCGGTAGAGACAGCCCTAAAACTGGCCCGAAAATGGGCTTATTTGGTGAAACAAATTCCCCGCTATCAGGCAGAAATCATCACTGCTGCCGGTAACTTTCATGGCCGAACGATCACAACCATCTCCTTCTCCACCGAGCCTCACTATCGGGACGATTTTGGCCCATTCACCCCGGGTTTCGTCACGGTCCCCTATGGGGATGTGGGAGCAGTGGCGGCAGCCATAAACCCCAATACCGCTGCAGTAATGATCGAACCGATCCAGGGTGAAGGTGGGGTGATCATTCCTCCCAATGGTTATTTGAAACAGGTTGCCGAGCTTTGTAAAAAGAATAATGTTCTATTTATCGCCGATGAAATCCAAACCGGTCTGGGCCGAACCGGTAAATTTTTTGCCTGCCAGCACGAAGATGTACGTCCGGATGTCACCATTATTGGGAAAGCGCTGGCCGGCGGGTTCTACCCGGTGTCAGCCATCCTGGCTGACGAACCTTTGTTGGGACTGTTCACACCGGGCGAACACGGTTCAACCTTCGGGGGCAACCCCCTGGCAGCCGCGGTCGCCAGAACAGCACTGCAGGTATTGGTCGATGAAAACATGATCGAAAATACCGAAAAAATGGGCGAATATTTTATGGATCAGTTGGCTGAAATCAATACCCCACATATCAAGGAAGTACGCGGTCGTGGGTTATTAATCGGTGTTGAGCTTGAACCTCAGGCAGGTGGAGCTCGCAGGTTCTGTGAAGCCTTGCAGGAGAACGGCATCCTGGCCAAGGAAACACACCAACACGTGATCCGGTTTGCGCCACCATTGATCATCGATCAAAAAACCATAGATTGGGCTTTACCGATCATCCGGAAAGTCCTGACAATGGCGTAACAAGCATACACCATCAAACAGGGTGAAATGGATAGCTCGTTTCACCCTGTTCTATTCTTCCCATGATCACATATTCAACGAGAAACCCATGGACTGGAAGACAATTTACAAATCCCGCCTGGTAAGCGCAGACGATGCCGTGCGAGCGGTCAAGTCTGGAGACCGGATTTTTTTAACCGGGAATTGTTCGGTACCTGAACAATTAATGGCCGCCCTGGTGCGTTATGCACCGGAGCTGTGCAATGTAGAAATATGCCAGCCCTTAACGGTAGGTTCTTCGGATTACGTAAAACCTGAAATGGAAGGACACCTGCGGGTAAATTCCCTCTTCATCAGCCATAACATTCGAAAGGCTGTAAACGAAGGCCGGGCAGATTTCACTCCGGTGCTGCTGTCCGAACTCCCGTTGTTATTCAAACGCAAGCTCCTGCCGATCGATGTAGCCTTTGTACATCTCTCTCCTCCCAACCGGCATGGTTTTTGTACGTTTGGGATCGAATCAGGACTGACCCGCACCGCCGCGGAAGCTGCCAGGGTGATCGTTGCCGAAATCAACGTCAACATGCCGCGTATTCTGGGCGACACATTGATCCATGTCAGCCAGTTGGATTATATCGTTCCAGTGGATTACCCCCTATCGGAGCTTCCCCAGGGAGAGGAAGGTCCTTCGGAAGTTGTTGAAAAGATAGCCGGGCATATCGCGGAGAGGATACCCGATGGAGCAACCATGCAGATGGGGATTGGCGGGATCCCCAATGCGGTTTTGAAGTACCTGAAAGATAAAAAGAACCTGGGAGTACACTCCGAGATGTTCTCAGACGGCGTGATCGACCTGGTGGAAGCCGGGGTAATCAATGGGTCATGCAAGACCATTCATCCAGGTAAAATTGTCGCCGGGTTCATGCTGGGCACAAGAAAGCTGTACGAATGGTCCCATGATAACCCGTTGATCGACATACACCGTACCGAATACGTAAATAATCCATTCACCATCGCTCAGAATGCACGCATGGTGGCAATCAATTCTGCGATCGAGATCGATCTGACCGGCCAGGTTTGCGCCGATTCGATCGGCCCGCGGCTGTACAGCGGTGTCGGAGGTCAGTTAGATTTTATCTATGGGGCAGGTCTCTCTGAGGGCGGGGTCCCGATCATCGCCTTACCCAGCACAACTCAGCTCCGGGATGGGAGCCTGGTCAGTAAAATTACCCCGATGCTAAAGCAAGGCGCGGGAGTGGTTACCTCGCGCAACCACGTCCACTTTATCGCGACTGAGTATGGCATCGTCGATCTTTACGGAAAATCAATCCGCCAACGCGCCCGCCTGCTGATTTCGATTGCCCATCCTGAGTTCCGCAGGGACCTCGAATGCCAGGCCCGCGAATTGAATTATTTATAATAAATTTGAAGAGAGAAGACTGGCCAAAGGACATTGACAGGATAGACAGGATAAGAAAGAATGGGGATGAACAAATGGAACGTTTTGCGAAGATTGTAGCTACTCTAGGCCCCAGCTGCCAGACAGAAGAACAGGTCCGCCGCCTGGTCGAAGCCGGGGTCAATGTTGCGCGATTAAATTTTTCACATGGCACCCACGCGGATCATGAGGAACGGATCCGGATCCTCCGCGAGCTGTCCGAGAAGATGCAGCAACCCATTGCAATCCTGCAAGACTTACAGGGGCCTAAAATCCGCGTGGGGAACATCCCCGGTGTCCCTATTCGCCTGGCGGCCGGGCAGCGGGCTGTCCTCTCCTCGAACTCCCTCGAAGCCAGACCTGCCGAGGGATCTCAGCCCGCCTTGATCCCCATGGATTTCCCCGAACTCTCCTACTGCGTCGTACCTGGTAACCATATCCTCCTGGATGATGGTCAGCTCGAGATGGAAGTGGTCCAGGTTCGCCCCGGAGAGGTTGAAACCAAGGTTTTACTGGGTGGAGATCTCAGCTCCCATAAAGGTGTCAACCTGCCTGGGGCTGCCATCAATGTCCCTGGTTTCACAGAAAAAGACCGGGTTGATCTACAATTTGGCCTGGAGCACGGGGTTGACCTGGTCGCAATTTCTTTTGTGCGCACAGCCGAGGATATCCAAAAGGTCCGTGAGACGATCCGCGAAATGGCCCCAGACCAGGCGGATACCCCGATCATCGCGAAAATAGAGCGGCCGGAGGCTATTGAAAATCTGGACAGCATCCTGGAAGTCACGGATGGAGTCATGGTTGCGCGCGGAGATCTGGGTGTTGAAATATCACCCGCTTCGGTTCCCATCGCTCAGAAACAAATTATCTCCTCTGCAAACCGCAAAAATAAGTTTGTAATCACCGCCACGCAGATGCTCGATTCGATGATCCACAGTCCCCGCCCTACCCGCGCTGAAGCCTCGGACGTAGCGAATGCGGTTTTCGATGGAACGGATGCCTTAATGCTCTCCGGCGAAACCGCATCCGGCAAGTACCCGGTCGAAAGCGTTGAGATGATGGCCGCGATTGTCTGCCATGCAGAGGAAAACTATACGCAGTGGGCTACTTGTGGAGAGCCTGCCCGGTACGAGAGCGAGGATGATGCCATCGCTATGACCCGCGCTGCGCGAGAACTGGCGCACGATCGCAATGTTGCCGCCATTGCTGTATTTACCCAGACCGGCCGGACGGCACTGTTGATGTCAAAAGCCCGCCCGCGAGTGCCCATCCTGGGGTTTACACCGGATATCCGTACCTACCAACGCATGTCCATTTATTGGGGGGTGACCCCGTACATGACCCCTTTTGCTTCGACTGCTGAACAGCTGATCGAGATGGTGGATGCTGTTATGCGGCGATCGACCACGGTAAAGCCAGGGCAGCAGGTTATCTTGATTTCCGGTTTCCCCGTTGGGGCAAAACGACAGCCCAATTTCGCCTTGCTTCATACAGTGGGAGAAGTTCTACAAGGAAAATAAAGCCGTTAGCCCCATCATGACCTGTTGACGATTGGAGATATCCGGCTCCGTAAAGGCCCCTCAGGCATTGCCCCAACCCACCGGTCGATAATTTTCCCATTTTCGACGACCATCATCGTGGGGATGCTGCGGATATCATACTGCTGCGAAATCCATGGGTTTTCATCGACGTTGACTTTGACAATTCGCAGCTTTCCGGCCATTTCTTGCGAAAACCTCTCCAAAACCGGCTCCATCACCCGGCATGGGGCGCACCATGGCGCCCAGAAATCAACCAGCACGGGTGTCTGCGATTCAAGCACCTCACGGTTGAAATTCTGATCGGTCGCGTGAGTCAGTTGGCTTCGTTTTTCACCCGTTGGAGAACCAGCTGGCTGGCTTTTTCTTACTTCAGGTCGAGGGCCTACGCCTGTCGCATACCGGGCTAGACTTTCCAACTCTTCAGGTTGGGGAGCTTCTGCCTTGAACAACACCTGCCCATCCTTGAAGATCACCGCAGAAGGGGTGCGTGTGATTTCGAAGCGCCTCGCGGATGCCGGGTTGTCTCGAAATTCGATCTGAACTACCAATAGCTTTCCGGCATTCTCGCTCGCGATCCGTTCCAGGGTCTGTTTGAAAGTTGAGGGGAGGCTGCCCTCCATAAAAATAAACATCACCGGAAGACCGGCAGCCAGCACCCGATCGATGCTCTGGTCATTCGAATTAATCGGAGTATCAAAAGTATGTATCACACTAACCTCCACCTGGACAACCGAACCCATCCCAAACAGGCTAATAGATCGGCTTGAAATTCTCTTTTTAGCATACACTTACTCTATTAATATATTGTCAGAAAAGAATTATATTATTTTCTATTGAATTGCACCCAAATAAAACAGGTGTTGTTCCTGAAAAGCGCCGGAACAACACCTGTTCGATTGCTGATGGACCTTTTATGATTCTAAAAGAACCAGCTGTTTACCTTTTCCATGGTTTCCCGGGGCGGGCGGATCTTCTCTTCCGGCATGCGGTTCAACGGTTCATCTGTGAGGTTGTATACCTCGAACATGGAGGGTTGGTGGGTGTCCACATAGATCAACCCGGTCGTCAGCCAGTTGTTGGCATGCGCTTCCTCTAACATACGCATGGCTTGCCAACGGTCGGTGGGATCGTAATCGTTTTCCAATTTCTTTAAAATCACCACAGAACCATCGTGCAGAGCAACTTCCTTGATCGTCCCCTCCTCGAAATCTTCAACCATGATTTCATCGGCAGCCGGGATGAAAGAAATGTCGTGCAGCGGGGCTTCATGATCTTTTCCCCAGGTATAGGAATGGACGGCCTGATCCTGGTTGTTGAAAGTCACGCATGGGCTGATAATATCCAGGATGGCGATCCCGTTGTGGCTGATCGCGGCTTTGATCAGCTCTTTGACTTGCTTGGGATCCCCGGCGAAGGAGCGGGCAATAAAGGTCGCTCCGGCAATCAAAGCCTCCATGGCGATATCCACCGGCAGGTAAGGGTTGGTCCCCTGTTTTTTCAGATGCAGCCCGCGCTCGGCCGTAGGAGCAAACTGCCCCTTGGTTAATCCATATACGCCGTTATTCTCGACGATATACACCATTGGCAGGTTGCGCCGGACCAGGTGCTTGAATTGGCCGAGGCCGATACTGGCGGTATCTCCATCACCGCTGACCCCAATCCCTTTAACCGTCGTGTCTCCAAATAGACCTCCAAGCGCCAGGGAGGGCATCCGCCCGTGGAGTCCATTGAATGAGAAAGAACGACCCAGGAAATAGGTCGGGCTCTTGGATGAGCAGCCGATACCACTAAATTTTATGACCTGCTCAGGGATCAGGTTGAGCTCGTAACAGGCCGTGATGATCTGGTTGGAGATCGAGTTATGCCCGCAGCCCTGGCACAGCGTGGTGTTCGCACCCTTATAATCCACTTTTGCGAGACCAGCAAGATTTAAACCCGAGCGGGGGGGAACGAGTGTGGTTTGTTCGGTCATTTTATTTCTCCTCCTTAGCCAAAATGGCTTCCTTAATCCAGCGAGCCGTCAGCGGCAGGCCATCGAGGTGGCATACTGAGGTCAATGCGCCGGACAGTTCGGGGATTTCGAGGGAAAGGATTTGGTGGAGCTGTCCATCCCGGTTCAATTCAACCACATAATTCTTCTTGTGCGAGCGGACGAAGTCAGCCACCTGGGGTCCAAACGGGATACTGCGCAGACGCAGATAGTCGGTAACCATTCCGGTCTTGCCCAACAAGTATTGAGCCTCCTGGATGGCAGCATCCGTTGATCCCACCGCAATGATCCCGATCTCAGCTTTAGGCATCCTGTATACACAAGGTTCGGGCATCAAAGACCGGGCGGTATCATATTTTTTAACCAGCCGCTCCATCATCCGCTCCCACACTTCTGGATCCTCGGTGTAGTGAGCGTTTTCGTCGTGACCGGTGCCTCGTGTGAAATATCCGCTGCGTGGGTGGCGGTTCCCTGGGATCGTACGATATGGAATTCCATCCCCATCCGCGTCCAGATAACGCGCCCACTCTCCCTTGAGTTTTTCGAGATCGTCCTCCCACAGCACCTTTCCCCGATCCATCGGCTTGTCTGGGTATTCAAACCTCCGGCTCATCCAATAATTCATGCCGAGGTCCAGATCGCTCATCACAAAGATCGGGGTCTGCAAGCGTTCTGCGAGATCGAAAGCCTTCCAACCAAATTCGAAACACTCTTCCATGGACGAAGGGAAGATCATAATATGCTTTGTGTCGCCGTGGCTCATCGAATAGACCCCGGTCAGGTCACCCTGGGCAGTCCGCGTGGGCAGACCTGTCGATGGGCCGACCCGCTGGATGTCCCAGATCACGACCGGGACTTCAGCGTAATAGGCCAAACCGGTATATTCTGTCATCAGGCTCAAACCTGGGCCAGACGTTGCAGTCATCGAACGCATCCCGGCCCACCCTGCCCCTACGCACATTCCAATCGCGGCCAGCTCATCTTCCGCTTGGACAACGGCAAAGGTGTTTTTTCCGGTTTCCGTATCGCGGCGAAGCAGTGGGAGATACTCGTTCAGCGCTTCTGACATACTTGAAGCCGGGGTAATGGGATACCAGGCCGCAAACTGCACGCCGCCAAAGACTGCCCCCAGGGCGCCGGCGGTATTCCCATCCACGATCACCCGGTCCAGGGCGGCGGCCATTGGCTCGACCCGGTAGGGATCTCGTTTTTCGAGGTTTTGCTCCGCCCATTCGGCGGCAGCTTTGACCAGGTTATAGTTTGAACCAACCGCGCGTTCTTTTCCCTTGAAATGAAAATTGAGCGCATTATAGATATTTTCAAGCTCGATCCCCAGCATTTGCGCGACCACACCCACATAAACCATGTTGGCTACGTAATCACGCAAATTTGTAGGAACGTCCGATTCCTTCGCCAGCCGTTTTACCGGCATCGGATAGCAGACGATATCATCACGGTCGATGGGGTTTTTGATGTCATCCGCATAAAAAAGGACCCCGCCCGGGATAATACTTGCGAGGTCCTTTGAAAATGTCATTGGGTTCATCGCAACCAGGATCTCAACCTCTTCTCGGCGAGCGATGAAACCATCCTTGCTCAGGCGGATGGTATACCATGTTGGCTGCCCCTGGATATTGGATGGGAAAATATTCTTCCCGGATACGGGGATTCCCATATGGCAAAGGGCGCGCAGTAGGGTTACATTGGCAGTTTGGCTGCCCGATCCGTTAATCGTGCCAAAAGTAATCGAAAAATCATTTACGATAGGGGATGTCTGGATGTCTGGCTCCAATTGAACGGTTGGTTGTCCTTCAGTCATTGGTTCTCCTTTTTAGAATTCACAACGCTGTACTGCAGATGATTCCGACCCCAAATTTATTCGAACTTTTGGCTGGGTATCGGTTGAGACCGCTGGGAAAGTAGATCGATGTGCTCAACCAAAGCCTGATAACCTACATCAAAATTACCGTTTGAAATCGCTTCTACCATTTTCTGATGGTACTGCCATACTTTTTGCAGGTACTGGTAATCGGTGTAGACGTTTAATCCAACCGCCTCGTAAGCTTCCCAATATGCATCAAGTGCCCCAAGCACAAATGGGTTGTTCAACCGGCGGTAGATCGACATGTGAAGTTCGCGATGTTCTTGATGGGGGATTTGGATCGGAGTTCCCTGCAATTTTTCCATTGCCCGGGAAATTAACCGATGAAGTTCCTGATGGTCTTGCTCGGTCAACCGGCTGACTGCCTGATACCAATAAGCAGTCTCGATGTGATTCCGAAAATCTGAATACGTTTGAAAATTTGACCGGTCTACGGCGATAGCGTAGGATAAACTGCGTAGACAGGCCTGAGTAAAGGTAAACGGAAGCCTGCGGATCCCCGTTCGTGGGCGGACTTCGACCAGGCCAAGCGCGCGTGCAACTTCCAACTGTTCGCGCAGGCTGGCAACGCTGATCCCTAGCCTTTCTGAGAGATCGGTGAGTGCAGGCAATCGTTCGCTGTCCGCACATTCGAGACTTGCCAGATATCGCATAAATTCAGATAAATTTTCGGACCCGATCCGTTCTCGTAGCATGGGTGTGCCTGCCAAACAATTTAATCATCTGATTATTCAGATGATATAAGTATAGCACACGCCCTATTGAGAGTCAAGTTCGCTAGCTTCTATTCATTCCACAAAAATGGGGGGAGTTCTTCCAGTGCCTTGGCCAGGCGGGTACCAAACCACATAATTAAAGTGCCATCCACCAGCCTGACATTCCCCGCCTGCACCGCGGGAGTAGCACTAAATTGTGCGCAGATTTGATCTCGATCGGTTGGGCCAAAAGAATAGGGTTCGCTGGGCAATAAGATCGCTTGCGGATTAGCATCCACAATGTCCTGGGCGCTCACGCGTGGGTAATGGGTGTCTCGTTCGCCAGGTCTCTCAGGCGCTGCCAGCCCCAGATCGGCTTCCAAGGGGTATCTACGCTCTCGTTTTGAAAAGACATTTTCTCCCCCGACCAGGGAGAGTACATCTGAAGCATAGGTATATTGGTTGAACGTCATCCACCAGGGGGTGTCGTCTTCCAGATGGTCCTGCCAGACCGGGCAAAAGTACGGAACGAGATGTTGGGTTTCTTTCGCGCCCAGGGCCCATTCAATCGTCTGTTGCAGGGTCAAAATGCGCGTTGCTGCGGTCTCACTCTGGAAGATCCGCGCCATTTCCCAGAGCATTTCCATACTCTCTCGTATACTGGTCGGGTAAGTAACCCAGACTGGGATACCTGCCTGGCTGATCTCATCGATCGAGGATTTTGAATTCTCCTCCCGGTTTGCAATGATAAGATCCGGTTGGAGCGCCAGGACGTCCCCGATACGGGGATCTTTCGGACCACCCAACCTGGGAAGCGGCGCAACTTCATCAGCTGGAAAGACACAATAATCTGTGATTCCAACCACCTTACTCCCAATTCCAAGATCGAACAGACTCTCAGTGATTGAGGGTACGAGGGAAACCACCCGCCTGGGTGAAGCAGGCATGCGCAGTCCCTTCTGGTGACCATTTCCCCCAGCAAGACCGCGATCCATAATTATCCTTCCAATAATCGGATGGTGGCACCTGCCATTAATGCTGCCGCCCGGGGAAGTACCTCTTCGTCAAAATCAAACTTTGGATGATGGTGCCCGGCGGTTAATCCTTTATCTGGATTTGCCGACCCAATCATAAAATAACATCCGGGTACCTGGTCCAACAGATAGGCCATGTCGTCTGACCCCATGGTTTGGTATTGGGTATCTAGCTGGCTGTCTGGCAGCATTGTTCTTGCAACCTCCTGGACCCGCGAGGTTACCAACGCGTCATTGACCATTGCCGGTGTTAATGAAGTGATTTTCATCTCAGCGGTACAACCCAGGCTTTCAGTGATACCTGTTAGAATTTTTTCGAACCGCTCGAGGATGGTCTGCCGGACAGACCGGTCAAAACTGCGGATCGTCCCCTGGATGGTCACAGTAGGGGGTATCACGTTGAAGGTTTCGCCCGCATGGATAGATGTGACGCTGATGACAGCCGGTTGGAGTGGTGAGACGTTGCGGGAGACAATGCTCTGGACAGCGCTGATCCATTGGGCCGCGGCGAATACAGGATCGGTCGCCAGGTGAGGTAATGCGCCGTGCCCTCCCTTCCCATGGATTTGAATCGAAAAAGTTTCTGACGCGGCCATAAATGGACCAGGAACGACCGCCATCCATCCCAGTGGTTTTTCATTCCAGATATGCAGGGCCAATGAATAGTCCACTTTTGGGGATTCGAGAACCCCCTCTCGGATCATCTCCTCTGCGCCGCCCAGTCCTTCCTCGGCGGGTTGGAAGACAAATTTCACCGTGCCGGAAAGTTCTTCCTTGTGCGCAGCCAGGATACGAGCAACCGATAATCCGGTGGCAACATGTCCATCGTGGCCGCAGGCATGCATGACACCAGGACTCTGCGAGGCGTAAGCAGCCCCGGACTCCTCCAATATGGGTAGGGCGTCCATATCGAAACGCACCAGGACGACCGGTCCTGGAACATTTCCTTCCAATAAACCAACTACACCGGTCCTGGCAATCCCGGTGGTCACTTCCATTCCCAATTGAGTTAGTTCTTTGGCAATGAGACCAGCGGTCCGATTTTCTTGGTACCCCAATTCTGGGTGCTTGTGAAGGTCTCTACGAATAGATTGGGAGAATTCAAACAGGTTTTGTGCTTCAGATAGGGTTGCAATATCCGGTTGGTTGGTCATCTTTCCTGCGATTATCCTTTTCCACAGGTACAGCCCCCATTTTCGTGTTCATCGCACGGTCCCTGAGCCTTCTGTCGCAACGCTTCCAGCTCTTCCAGGGGTTGAAGGTCATTTTTGGCAAATTCACGCATTCCAACTTCTGGGAGCTCCACCAACACGGCTTCGCGGAGCGGGTAAACATCCACCACTTTTCCTTCGCCAAGAGGTGTTCCGACTCGCTTATTCCGTTTGGGCAGCTCCGCGCGGGCGGCTACATACTGCTCGTACTCGTAGATCAGGCAGCAGCGCAGACGGCCGCACATCCCGGTAATCTCGGTCGGCGTTAGGGAGATCCCCTGTTCTTTGGCCATGCGGATAGAAATCGAGCTGAACTCTGTAAGAAACTTCGAACAGCAGCGCGTTTCTAACCCACATGCGCCCATCCCGCCGAGCAGTTTGGCGACATCGCGTGGTCCGATCTGGCGGATCTCAACCTGGCTGGGAGTATACATTCTCTGCATATCCTGCCGGAGGCTTTTGAGATCCACTTTATCTTCGCTCTCGCTGGCAAACAGGATGGTCAGGCGGCTGCCATCGAAACCGTATTCCGCCGCGATAATTTTGAGACCGGTCAAGTTGAGCTCTTTTGCCCGGGTGCGGGTATTGACAAGAACCTCGGCCTCTTTAGCCTGCCACATCTGACGCATCAGCAGATCGCGGGGGGTTGCCCGGCGGTCTACCGATTTCCAGGATCCTTCCGGCGGTGGACTGGGTTCGGCAATCAGCTGAGCTACCTGGCCGAGCTGCCAACCCCGGCTGGTTTCAACCACCACATGGTCGCCTGACTTGAGATCTGGGAGGTTACTGGCATCAAAGTGGTAGACTTTCCCCACTTTAGAGAAACGAACTCCAACAATAATTGGTTGCATAGGCTGGATTATAACATAGGGTGAAAATACTCAGGTGCCAGGCACTTTTCGACAAGCCCCTGGCACCTGGGTGATCTGTTTGTTTACCCGACCATATTGATCGTGACTCCCCCGCCCTCTTGTAAGGCAGCTACGCTGATCCGTGCGGCGATCTGCTCGGTGACTGCGCGCAGGGCTCGGCCCGTAACCGATTCAGGGTACACGGCAACGACCGGCTTTCCGGTGTCTCCCCCCTCGCGGACGACCGGATCCATGGGGACGGATCCCAGGAAGGGGACTGCGCCCATTTCGGCCAATTGTTGGCCGCCGCCTTCACCAAAAACTTTCATCCGGGTTCCATCCGGAAGCTCGAGATAGCTCATATTCTCTACTACACCCAGGATCGGAACATTCAACTGTCGGAACATCTCCAGGCTGCGGATGGCATCTTCCAGGGAAACCTGCTGAGGAAGGGTCACGATCACTGCGCCGCTTAGCGGCACCGATTGGGCCAGGCTGAGCGAAGCATCGCCGGTACCCGGCGGAAGATCCACTATTAGATAATCCAGCTCGCCCCAGGTAACATCACTCAGGAACTGGCGGATGGCAGAATGAAGCATGGGCCCGCGCCAGATTAAAGGCTGGCCTGGTTTTACCAAAAATCCGATTGAGATCATGCGCACACCGAAAGCTTCCGCAGGGATTAGCTTGCCATCTTGAGGAGGCGCCAGACGGGTAACGCCCATCATCGTTGGGATATTCGGCCCATAGATATCGGCGTCCAACAAGCCGACCCGCGCGCCGCTCTGAGCCAGTGAAACTGCCACGTTGACCGCCACTGTGCTCTTCCCAACTCCACCTTTTCCGGAGGCAATCGCCACAACATTCCGAACCGGAAGCTGTAAAATCCCACGCGGCCGGCCGTCGTTGGGTACGTTCGATTCCATCTTGATCTCAACCCGGGTAACCCCGGGGATCGCCATGACTGCCTGGCGAGCTTCGGCTTCTATCCGTCCGCGTAAGGGACAGGCAGGCGTAGTCAGCATAACCGTAAAATCGACCCGCCCCTGGTCGATCACCAGGTCACGGATCATATTCAAGGTAACCAGGTCTTTATGCAATTCCGGCTCCTGTACCTTGCTCAAAGCAGCCATGACGGCATCAGAGGTGATCTGCTGCTTCTCCATTTACATCGTTCCTTTCATTGGCATCCCCTTTGAGAACAATTAAATAGGATCGGTTTTTTTCTGCTGTACGAATTCGGTTACATCCTGGCGCGCCTGTTGGAACTGCGCGATCAGTTCTTGATCGCTTCCGCGAAAACGCCGGATGGTTTGCTTCGCACATTGGGTGCACCCCCGCATTGCCCGATATGAATCGGCGTTGCATGAAACACATCCTCCCAGCCGGACCATCAAGAGGACAAATGCCAGGTGGTCCAGGCTGTCGGAGGGTGAATTATGCACCTGGTCGATCAGGTGCTTCCAATCATCCCCACGCAGGTTTCTCAGAGATGAGATCACTCTGGATGGAAACAATAACTCCGTATCTGCATTATACATACATCACTCGCCCATCTCTACCCGGGGAGACGATCCTCGGGTCTTATGAAGCTGTAGTCTCTCCTCCAACCGATTTTCTCGCTGCCTTTGCTTCTTCTTTCTGTGCTCTGGCGGCCTCTTCCCTGGCATAATTGGTAGGTCGGATCGAGGCATAATAGGAGACCGGTTTGGAAAGTTTTTCTTTATCGAAAATGTTCGTCTTGAAGCGGTCGTAAGACGCGATCTCATAATCGTGATCCATTTTTATCGCATCGAATGGGCAGTATTCCGCGCATAACCCGCAGTTCATGCAGATATCTACATCGATATAGAATTCTTTGGGAGCCGGGATCGGCCTGCCGGTTACCGGATCGTTGGTACGCACGATCCAGATACACTGGGGCGGGCATACTTTCGCGCAGATGCCGCACGAGGTACAACGATCGAACTTTTCGCCGTTCTCCTTTTCCTCGTAGATCAGAAAAGGGATATACCGGAATTCCTCCGGCACTGGCAGTTTCTCTTCTGGATATTGGATTGTAAAAATTCCCCGCGCGTCTTTACTCATCCGGTGAGCAATCCCCTCTGGGGTATGGTAGCGTTTGCCAAGCCAGCGGATGTCGTCAATATACGTATCGATGAAGTGTTTGAAGGTGATACCCAGACCTTTGAGGACGCCTAGACCAAACATAGATGATCTCCTCTTCTCTCCGCTCAGCGATCGACTTCGCCCAACACGATATCTACCGATCCCAGGATCACAACCGCGTCTGCGATCTTATTGCCTTTGCACATTGTTTCCAGGCCAGTCAAATTGATAAAAGATGGAGCGCGTACGTGGTACCGCCAGGGATTGGGTTTCCCGTTGGAGATGACATAGTACCCCAGTTCTCCTTTCGGACCTTCGATCCGCCCATAGGTTTCGCCCACAGGCACGCGCACCTGATATTGTGGTTTTCCACTCATGATAGGACCTTCGGGGATATCCTTTGCCGCTTGCTGGATGATCCGCAAGCTCTGGGTAATCTCCTCCATCCGGACCAGGAAGCGATCGTAAACATCGCCGTTTTGGCCAACCACTACATCGAATTCAAAACGGTCGTAGATGGAATAAGGATCCGCCCGCCGGATATCGTAGGGTACCCCGGAGGCGCGCAGGATGGGTCCGGCGGCAGAAAAGGCGATAGCCTGCTCGGCGGTCAAGATTCCTACCCCTTCGCAGCGCGCGCGCACGATCTCGCTGTCTATCAGATACGTGGTGAATTCTTCGACTTTACGCGGCAGCCGCTCGAAAGCCAGGTCTTTAATTTTTTGGAGGGTCCCATCGGGTAAATCGCGGGCAACTCCCCCAAAGCGGAAGTAATTGCACATCATGCGTGAGCCGGATACAGCTTCGAAGATATCCAGGATCAACTCGCGTTCGGTCAGACCGTACAGGGCGGGAGTAAAGAATGCGCCCAGGTCGTTTAGCAAAAAACCGATTGCGATCAGGTGGCTGTTGATCCGAGTCAGCTCAGCCATCAAAACCCGGATATACTCGGCTCGTTCGGGAGGTGTCACCCCCATCAATTTTTCGACTGCCAGGGCATAGCCGAAATTATTGCTCATCGATGAGACATAATCCAGACGGTCGGTAAAGGGCATATTCCCCAGGAAAGTATTCCGCTCGCCAATTTTTTCGTGATTGCGGTGCATATATCCCATGACGGGTTTGAGCGCCAGGATGGTTTCTCCATCCAGCGCGGCTGCCATCCGGAATACCCCATGCGTCGAAGGGTGTTGTGGACCTAAATTGACGACGAGCTGGTCAGTTTTAAGGTCAGATAGGTTATCCAGGCGAGATTGGCTCAACCCGCTGTAAAGCGCAGTCTCTGCTTCCGGGGTCCAGGTATCCGGCTCAAACGGCTGCGGGTATTGAACGTTGTCCTTTAATGGGGTGGTGTCTTCCGCCCGGATCACATTTCCTTCAGGCCAGCGACTTTTAAAGGGTTTTCCATCCTCTTCAAAATAAGGTTCTTTCCAGTCTTTTCGCAGAGGGTGGCCGGCAAAACCTTCCCACATCAAAATCCGGCGTAGATCAGGATGGTCTGAGAAACGGATCCCCATCAGGTCCCAGGCCTCTCTCTCCTGCAGGTCAGCGCCCGGGAATAGGGGAACCAGCGAAGGCACAATCGGGTCAGTACGGTTGGTTTGAGTTTTCAAAACCAGAGCCGGCCCGCCGGTGGTTTTATAGAGATGGTATACCACCTCGAAGATATCAATAGGGAAATAATCAACGGCAGTCACCGAGGAAAGGTAATCATACCCCTGCTCGTCTCTTAAAACCCGGGATATTTCCAAAAGGTGTTCCGGTTCGATCAGAAACCCTTGGTATCCCGGACGGTTATCGGGGGTAGCCATTTCCGGAAAGCGCGCGGCCAGGTTGAATTCTTCAGAAGTAAGGATTTCTTCGCTCATCGATGGGCTCCTTATGCTGCTTGATCGGCAACCGGGGTTTCTTGCGCAGCAGATTGCGCTTGCCTGGCCATCTCTTCTTTGATCTGTGCGTATTTTCTCGGGTCCATCAAATCAGGCCCCAATACTGGGACCGGGATAGCCTCGATGGCTTCCTTGCGGTACCACCGCACAGTTTTGAGCGATTCTTTATCGATTTTTTTCTGGAGAGTGATCAGTCCGTTCAATAACGCCTGAGGTGTAGGTGGACAGCCTGGGATATATACATCCACCGGAAGGAATTTATCGATGCCGGATACCACGTTGTAACCTTCTTTGAAAGGTCCACCACCCGAAGCGCAAGCCCCCATTGCGATAACATATTTTGGCTCCGGCATCTGATTATACAAACGGACAATCTGGGGGACCATTTTCTTGGTGACCGTTCCTGAAACCAGCATGACATCCGCCTGGCGCGGGCTTGGGCGCATAACCTCCATACCAAACCGCGAGAAATCAAACCGGCTTGCAGCAGTACAGATCATCTCGATGGCGCAGCAAGCCAGGCCAAACATCATCGGCCAGAGTGAGTTGCGCCGCGACCAGTTGTAAATCTTGTCCAGGCTTGTCACCGTCACCTGGCTCTCCAGGTCAGATGGCACATCAAAACCGGGGTTTGTCAATTCGTGCGGCATTCAGATACCCTTTCTCCTGGCTGCTCAGGTGCTAGTCGCTCTAATTGGTGTTATTGTACCATTGCAGGTAAGCGTGTCAAGTTGTAATTAAATAAACGATTGTTTACTTAAATATGGAAAAATCGCTATAATGGAATTAAACCAATGGCCACGACACCCGAACGGATCCGCGAATACCTTAAGAACCACCCGGCCGCCTCTGCGATTGAAATCAGCCGGGTGCTGCGACTGACGATTCCGAATATCCGCCACCATTTGCATGCGATGCTCGCTGATGGCTGGGTTGAGGTCAGCGGTCGGGTTGCTCCGCAAGGAAAAGGTAGACCCACAACTCTTTACTCGCTGTCCCACAGCCTTCAGGAAGACAACCTGGGGAAATTGTCATCTGCCTTGCTTGATGAAATCCTGGATAACCTCACCGACCAGGCCCGTAAAGACCGTCTATCCAGTTTGGCCAGGCGTCTGGCCGGACCTGCAGCAGATCTGCCCGGAAAAATGCCTCAGCGTTTAAATTCTGCCGTCCGTCTTCTCAACAGCATGCATTACCAGGCGCATTGGGAAGCTCGCTCTACCGGTCCCCAGATTTTTCTTGGAAAGTGCCCGTATTCAGAAATTCTGGCCCAACATCCCGAGCTCTGCCAGTTAGACGAATTCTTGATCGGGCACCTGGTCGGCGCGGAGGTGAAACAGATTGCCCGCCAGGATTTGCGCCACCACAGAGTCGCTTATTGTGTTTTTTGCGGCAGATAATTAACCGCTGACCTGCTCTGAACCAGGGCAATTCCCTGCAAAATCAGCCCAATCTGAGCGATTGCTAACCACACCAGGATCAAGGTCAAACCAATCTTTATCCCCCTGAACCAGCCCGGAAGACTGGAGCGGAAGGATGTCATATTGGTTTGGAGTTCGCTGACCTGAGACTGGTAATCCCCAATGACCCCCTGAGCCTCGTCAATCGACGAATGTGCCGATTCAATGTGGACCGCCAACTGATCGATCTCCAGGCGAATCGTATCCAGGTTTTTGGAAGCTGTATCCAGATCCTCCTGGACTAAGATAAAAGAATCCGGCAAGCCATCCAGGCTGTTGGATACTTCGGAGATACTTTCACTGAGCGGCATGCTGGGCGCGTAGCGCCTGCCCACCAAAGGGATGGAAGTGATCACCCGTAGGGTATCATCGATCAGCCGCGCGCTGGCCTGGGCTGCCTGCAAAGAGGATTGAGTATCTCGGACTACCTCAGTCATGTCCTTTCCGATCAAGTTCCCGGTCCTGTCCACCAGCGGGATCGTTCTTTCCAGCGATGCGGAAAGATCTGTAGCGCTGGACCCCAATGTCGTGATGATATCCTCGGTTGCGGTCAGAGAGGTTTCCATCACCACCAGGCCGTTTGCTGAGGTTTGTAACGTGCGGTCCAGAAGATCTACCCCGGTGTTCAGGCGGGCCAACACCGGCCGCTCCGATCGCCAGACGGCCACCAAACCAAGCACTGAAATTCCAATTCCAAGCACTGCCCCACATAATAGAATAATTCCACCGATCAAGAAGCGATTAGTTTTCATAAACCCTCCTAACTATATCCGTTATTATAGGTGAAGTTTAATCCAAATTTCCAAATATTTATCGCCAACCTGCAAAGAAAAACGATTACAATTGAAGACTATACCGAATCCAACAAGAAACCCGCATTGGAGGTCTCCGTGCAAGTTACGTTATTGAAGGCCAAGCTGCATCGGGCCTGTGTCACCGAAGCCGATATCGATTATGAAGGAAGCATCGCGATTGACAATTCGCTCCTCGAAGAATCGGGGATGCTCCCCTATGAAAAAGTACTGGTAGTCGACGTAGAAAATGGCCAGCGTTTTGAAACCTATATTATTCCGTCCGACCGTCAAGGAATGATCCAGGTCAATGGTGCGGCTGCCCGACTGGTAGCCGTTGGAGATCATGTGATCGTCATGGCATTTGCTCAATTCGAATATCCACCAGAACCGGGTTATCTGCCCAAAGTGGTTGTTCTTGATGGAGACAACCGTCCTTTATCGGGCAAATCAGAGTTTCGGGAGTAATCGTGAAAGCCTATGCTAACTGAAGACTATTTGATGCGAATGATCCGTCTGGCAACCGCCGCTCTGGCGGAAGTCGTTGGGCTAAAAGCCGCAACCCTGTATGTGGATGCGTTGTTTGTGATCGACAAGACATTTCAACAAGTCACCGGTTTCAATTCAGAACTCCTCAACCGTATGGACGATGCCAGCCTGCTTGCCTCCTTAAGCGGCCCGGATGGTCCGGACCCGGAAAGATTGGTGATCGTTGGACAGCTCTTCCAGGAAGAGGCGGAGATCTACGCATCCATTCAACAGCCCGATGAAGCACGCTGGCGTTGGGTCCGGGCGCTCAATTTGTATGTGGAAGCGGCCCTGACCGCTGGCGCGGAAAATTTCTCTCCCCCGGTTGAAGAAATCCAGATCCTGCTGCAAAAGCTGGATCTACCTCAGCTTCCCATAGAGACCCTTTACCCCCTATTTTGCTATCAGGAGCAGGCCGGGGATTATGCGCAGGCAGATCAATCCTTGAAACAGATCCTCGAAAAAAGCGGATCCTCCCCCGATATTATGGCCGAAATCCGATCGTTTTACCAAAGAATGCTTGATAAGACCGACCAGGAATTAGAACAAGGTGGGCTGATCCGGACCGAAATAGAGAACCGGCTGGAGAATTTGACCGGATAAAAGAATGAATTTGAAATGCGGTTTAGCCTGTTAAGATTTATCAATATCGTTATCCTTACGGCTGTCTGCATATTATCTTTGACGGGGGTATACGGTCTCTTCTGGTCCAGAACCGGCTGGATCTTCGATCTCCACCGCGCGGCTGGGTGGATCCTGGTAGCAGCTATCCCATCAAAAATTGCCATATCCTGGGCTTCTCTGCGCCGCGGGTTTCAACGGAACTTCGACCGCGGGGTAATGCTGGCTGTCTCGATCCTCCTGAGCGTGGTCAGCCTGTTGGTGATCGGGTTGGGGATCGCCTGGATGTGGCGCATAGGGCCGGCTGAATCCTGGCTGCGCCAGACTTTGATCTCCTGGCACTGGATGCTGGCGCTGGGTCTGCTGGCACCCCTCATTCTGCATGCCTGGAGGCGTTGGCCGCACCCCAAGCGGATCGATTTCACATCCCGCAGAGGGGCGACCCGCTTGCTGGTCCTGGGTGGACTCGGCCTGACTGCCTGGTTGATCGCAGACATCTTCGCCAGGCAGCGTGCAGCCGCCGCCAGGAACATCCGGCGCTCGACCGGATCGCGCGAAGACCGCTCGTTTTCCGGCAACCAGTTCGCTGTGACGAACGGCCCTCATGAAGGGAAAGACCCTATTGAAATTGAAAAATGGCGCTTGACCATCCAGGATCGACCTGGGGATATTCAATCCTTCGATTATCCTGGCCTGCTCGCCTTGCCTCAATCCCTGATGACCGCCACCCTGGACTGTACGCTCGGATGGTTTTCGACGCAGGAATGGCAGGGGGTCCGGCTGGACCAACTCATCGATCTTGATCCGGAAACCGGGCTTGTTCTCGGCGTCAAGTTGGTGTCCGCAAGTGGCTATGCGCAGATTATCCCCGTCTATGAGGCCCGGCAGATCCTGTTGGCAACCCATGTGGGCAATGAACCACTCGATCACTGGCACGGCTTTCCCTTGCGCGCGGTTCTACCATCTCGCCGCGGCTGGTTCTGGGTGAAATGGCTTACTCATATCCAGGTGGTTGAGATGCCTGAACTATCCGAAACAAGGAATAGCTACTTATGAAAAAGGTTACCCCTTTCTGGCCGGGACTAATTCTTACGATGACCACACTGGCATGCGGCCTTTTTTCTCCCTCGGCCACCCCAACCCCCACTCTGGCCGTTCCTTCACCCACCAGCCTTCCTCCCACCAATCTGCCGCCTACCATCCCGCCCCCATCGGCTTCACCAACCCCCGAAACTCCCCAAACGCCAGCAACTGCTACAACCACACCCATTCCCGAACCATCTGAGCCTGAGGCCATTCTAATCCTCGAGCCAGGCCCGGGATCCCGTCTTTCCGGAGATATTCACATCAGCGGCGAAGCCAACCCCACTTTCGAACAGAACCTGGTCATCCGCGTCATCAGCGCCGACGGGGCTATCCTGTTCACCGGGTCCACTACCATCCAGGCCGACGTTGGACAGCGTGGGCCGTTCACGGCCGATCTGGCGGTAGACCTGCCGGCTTCGGATCAGGAAGCCACGCTCCAGGTCTATTCGGACAGCGCCCGGGATGGAGGGATCACCCACCTATCATCCGTGGGTGTCATCTTATCCCCAGGCGGCCCGATCGAAATTCGCCCGGCTTCACCTTCTCCGGAAAAAATTCAGATCCTGGCCCCAGCGATCAATGAACAAGCTGCAGGGGGTACTGTCCACGTGGAAGGGATTGGCGCCGCCAGCTTTGAACAGAGCTTACTGATCGAGGTTGTGGATGGTGAGGGTCGTGTGGTGGGAGTGCAGCCGGTCATTGTCCAGGCAGGCGAAATGGGGCAACCGGGTCCCTTCTCGGCAGATGTGTCCTATTCGCTATCGGCCGCGGGTCCCGGCAGGGTCCAGGTTCGCGACATCAGTCCTGCTGCGGGCCAGGATCTGCATATCGCGAGTGTAGAAGTCAACCTCAGTCCGTGAACCCCCGCACCAGCCCAATCGTCCACCTCATCAAAATATCGTTTATTCCACCCCGGTGCCCAATCTTCACGAGTGGCAGCAGCAGCAGTGCTCCCAATAGTCCACAACCCGCCCATACCGGTCAAATTCAAAATGACAGCATTTCAACAGAGATGCTTTGATCTTCTCTCTCCCTCGCTGCACCCGGGATTTTGCCCCCGACAGCGAGATATTCAGACGGTTTGCCAGTTCCAGTTGGGTCAAGCCCTCCAGCTCGGTCAAATATAGGGCCTCGCGGTAGGGAATTGGAAGCTCCTCGATCATCGTGCGCATCGAACCGGCTAATTCGGCAGATGCATCCATCGTTTCATCTTCCTCTTCTTCTACCGCAAGGCTTTCGGATAGAACGCTGGTCTTGCGGCGTCCCCGGTAATAGTCGATCACGGCATTCCGCGCGATCTGGTAAACCCAGGCCTGCAGTTTTTCGTCTTCCCTCAAATCACGCATCCGCTTATGGATCCGCAAAAACACATCCTGGCGCAGGTCTTCGGCTGTCTCCTCATCCTCGACCCTGGCTCGGATAAAGGACAGCAGTTTTCCACCAAACTCTTCCCAGATCGTCTCTATCGGAATGTCCATAGCCTCTCCCTGCTCACCCGCAGCAGCCGGACCCGCAGCCGCAAGAACTGGACGTCCGCTGGTCTTCCAGGATCTCAAAACGGCCGGTTTGCCCGCTGCCTTTCCTGGCCGAAACCAGCAGAGAATAAACCCGCACCCCGCTCGTCTCGCCTGCGGAGGCGCTTCGCCGCGCCCGGATGTCTTTAAAACCGGCCTGGGCAATCAAGTCCAGGTATTCTTGCTCGGGGAGAGCCCCAGATACACAGCCAGCCCATTGGGTTGGGTCGGTGCGCAGTGCGATGGGGAATGATCTATCGGTCACCATATCGCTGACTTCCAACCGCCCGCCTTCTCTAAGCACCCGGAAGGCTTCGCCAAATACCTTGCCTTTATCGGCCGTCAGGTTGATCACGCAGTTGGATAGGATGACATCCACACTGCCGTCATCGACCGGCAGCGCCTCGGCCAGACCCTCGCGAAATTCTACCTGCCGGTAACCATTCTTCACTGCTGTCGCCCGCGCCCTTTCCAGCATTGCCGGGGTCATATCCACGCCGATCACCTTCCCCGCTTCGCCAACCCGCCGGGCAGCCAGAAATGAATCCATTCCTCCGCCGCTGCCGATATCCACCACAACCTCTCCCGGTTTCAGATTTGCCAGTGCGATCGGATTGCCACAGCCGAGGGAGATCTCCGCCGCATCCGCTGGGACCTCGGTTTGCTCGCTCTCACTATATCCACCTACAAAATTGACATCTTCCTGGCTTGTCGGTCCTCCGCAGCAGGAAGATGGATCGTCTCCAGTCTGCTGACCGGTGGAGCAGCATCCTCCGCGTCCCTCCACGGTGGCGGTGTACCCCTCCTGGACGGCCTTTACAACTCCAGGGACTGGCTTCGTCCCAACCCCAACAAAGATACTGATCTGGGCCTGTCTGCTTTGCGGATCAGTAACAGTCAGGGTCTCGGATTCCGCACAGCAAGATTGGCCGGTGCGATTTACAATCAGGTTGACCAGCCCGGCTTGTACAAACCAATCTCGCACCTGGGGGCGATCGAACCCCTGCCAGACATCTGTCATCTCCTCTTTCAGCCATGCATAAGGATGGGCATCCATGTCGGTAATCACCAATCGTCCACCCGTTTTGAGCAATCTCGCCATCTCACGGATCGCGCCCAGGGGGTCGACACAGTGATGCAAATACATATTGGCAAAGACGGCGTCCAGGCTGCTGTCGGGAAGCGGAATTGCCAGGCTTTCACCGGTTTGGTAAACAATATTGGTAAATTCCCGCAGATTTTTACGGGCAACCTCCAACATTGCGGATGATCCATCGATCACATATACCTTTTCAACCAGCGGCGCCAATCCGGCCGCCATAAACCCGGTCCCCGCGCCCACATCTGCGACAGTCATGTCTTGACTCAAATACGCCTTTGCAATGGCGGTCTCGCGGACTGCCTCGGTAAAGTAACCGGCGCGGATGGTATCCCACTGTCCGGCAATTTTCTCGAAATACTCGGATGAAGCCTGGGTCATGCTCATGAATTCCTCCTTTATTTATCTAAATCGTAATTTTACGATATAACAGGCCAAAAAAAGAGCGGTGGTGTTTCACGAGCAACACCCGCTGCTCTGGATTTCTTTACCCGGGAAAGGCGTGCAGCATTCCGGCAGCCAGCGCCCAATCTGATCTTTGAGCCAGCTAATCCCATCCGGATCAATACAATAACAGGTAGCCGCGCCTTCAATCTCTCCGTGGATCAAACCTGCCTCGCGCAGCACCTTCAGATGCTGGCTGATTGTGGATTGGGCCTTTGGCGCAGCCTCAACGATCTCACTCGTAATGCAAGTCTGGTGCTCTGAGAGATATTCCATGATTTGGAAACGGATCGGGTTTCCCAACGCCTTTAACATCCCGGCCAGGCGTGCTTTATCTTTGGAATCGATCTTTTCTTGGATAATTTCCATCAACGGCCTCCTTATATCGTAATTTTACGATATTAATCCGAGTGAGTCAAGTCTACAGAAAGCCTGACCCAAGGCAGAAGATCTATACCATTCTGGCGCACTTGGGTTTACAGTAGATTGTATATAATTGGATTAGAAATTAACTTTTTCGCTTACCGGGAATGTGTACAAGGGATTAACCCTTCATACGATGGACACGAAAACGCAACACGGTTACTTAATACTCGCCGACATCTCCGGATATAGTTCATTCGTCGCCAAAAGCGAACTGGAACACGCGCACGATATTCTAAGCGATCTGCTGGAATTGATCCTCAAACACATCACAACCATTTTCACGTTATCCAAACTTGAAGGCGACGCGATCTTTGCTTACGCGGCCGATGAAAAATTGACGCGTGGCGAAACGCTGCTCGAACTGATCGAATCCACTTATGCGGCTTTCAAAGATCAACAAGAGGCTATTCGACGTCGAACCACCTGTCAATGCAATGCCTGCCGCAACATCCCATCGCTCGATCTAAAATTCATGACGCATCATGGCGATTACATTTTTCAAAGCATCGGCGGCCATCGTGAAATGGTCGGCAACGATGTCAACCTCATTCACCGCCTGCTCAAAAATCACGTCGCCGATGTAAGCGGCTGGCGAGGCTATGCGCTGTTCACCGATCAAACCCTGGCGCACGTCGGGCTGAAACCGGATGGGCTTCAAGAAATGTACGAGACGTATGACATCGGTGAGGTGAAAATATTTGTCACCAATCTCAATGATCGATATCAGATCGGGCGCGATCAGCGCCGTGTGATCGTCGACCGAGCCGAGGCCGATCTGATTTACGAGTTCGATTATCCCGCCCAGCCCCTGACCGTCTGGGATTGGCTCAACGATCCGCATAAGCGTCAGAAATGGGAATATGCCGATCGACATATGTTCCCTGTCTTCATGCCCAAAGGCCGCACAAATGTCGGCGCGGTCAATCATTGTCTGCACGGCAATAACATAGCGATGGTTGAAACGGTGTTAGACTGGCGGCCGTTCGATTATTTTACTGTCACTCAAGATGTACGCCAGGCCGTTATCATGACAATCACTTTTCAATTGCTGCCCACTGCGACTGGCACACACATGATCTATATCTGCAGCCTCCAACCTCAAATTCCGTTGCCCCTGCCCGCGAGCCTTAAACTCGCCGCGGTTAAAAGCGAGCTAGACAAACTCCAGGTCAAAGAAGCCTACGAAAAAATCGCGCAATTGATTATTCAAGAAAATGAGGCTGCATAAGGATCAACTCCTATGTCGCATTCATATTTCGAAAGGAATGATCCATTAACGTTTCCGAAGCGATTCGCGCCAGGTGAGCCATTCGACAGTTCAAGGATTCGCCCATCCCCGATGAGGGTATTCTGAAGATCCTCAACTCCGGCCGGCGAGCGGAGTCCTCCCAGAACACCCAGCCCTGGCACTTCATCGCCATCCGCGACCGCAATATCCTCACCAACCTCAATCCCGCGACCAGAAGCGCGCCAATTTGTCTTTTATCTCGCTGGTGTTTTGTACGACTTGAAATCCCCGCCAGTGTGTGGGGAACAAATGGCGGTAACGAGCATGGGTAAAACGTTCATCAATCAATACAATGGTCCCCAGATCTGCCTCCGTGCGAATTACCCGGCCGGTCGCCTGCAGCACCCGGTTGAAACCCGGATATTGGTAAGCATAGGCAAAACCACTGACGTTTTGGCGATCAAAATAATCTTTGATTAAATCTCTCTCCAGGCACACCTGGGGTACCCCCACGCCTACAACCACGGCACCAATCAACCGTTCTCCCACCAGATCAATCCCTTCACCAAAGATACCACCCATGACAGCTAACCCGACCAGTGTTTCCTGATTGCTGGCCGAAAACTGGGCCAAGAAAGCCTCGCGCGCTGCTTCCGTCATGCCCCGATCTTGAACGAGAAGCTGCCTTTCTGGCAGTCTTTCTTTGAGCGGTTCAAGCACCGCAGCCAGATAAGCATAGGACGGGAAGAAAACCAGGTAATTGCCCACGTGGGCGCTGCAGATGGATTCAATCGCAGCGGCAATCGCAGCGTAGGAATCAGCTCGCTGCGCATATTTGGTGGATATCCCGTTGTGGATCAGCAAGCTGACATTCTCTGCTGGAAAAGGGGATTGGAAGATCCGCTTGGGATGGTCTACATCGCCAGTCAAGAGCTTCGTAAAGTAATCCAATGGCAACAGGGTCGCCGAGAAAAAGATAGTCGACTGGCTGCGCTCCAGCGGGGCGGCCAGCATGGGGGCTGGATCCAGGCAGAATAATTTTGCTTTGAGATCGGCCTGACCCTGGCGCTCAAAATAGGACACGTAAAAAGTGTCGAAATATTCGGCCGTACGGAGATAATTGCTGCACAAGAAATAAAATTCTAACAGTTCCTGCCTGAACCCTGCAGCCTGATTCAAGACCAGCCAATCTTCTGCCTTTTGGCTGAATTCTCGGATCGCCTTGAGCAGCTTTTCAGAGGGCTCGTACTCAACCAGCGCCTCCTTGCCTTTCGCCTGGCAGGCTTTGCGGATCTCCAGCATGATCTTGTTGATCGCGCTCAGCTTTTGGGCCAGTACAGGCAAATGCGGTTTCAGTATACGCTGGAGGTTCAGCACTGTCTTTTTATCCAGTTCAGCCGAATACATCGATCTCGCCCGATCCGGAAGATTATGCGCTTCATCGACCAGAAAGATATACGGTTCCGTACTGAAGTCAAAAAAGCGGTGCAGATAGACACGCGGATCAAACGCATAGTTGTAATCACAGATAATGCAATCGACCCATAAAGCCAGGTCCAGCGAAAACTCAAAAGGGCAGATTTGATACTGTTGGGCAATCTCCTCAATGACCGGACGGGTAAAAGCTTGATACTGGTCGATTTCCTCCAGCGCGCTTTTAACCTTGCGAAAATAATCACGGGCAAATACACATACTTCCGGATCACAGTTGACCGGCGGGCAAAAACAGATCTTTTCTTTAGCCGTCAGGGTCACGCTTCGTAAATGCAGGTTGGCGTGGCGCATATCATCCAGCGCCTTTTCTGCCGCCAAGCGCCCGGAAGTTTTGGCTGTCAGGTAAAAGATCTTGGTGGCCAAGCCCAGACCCAGGGCCTTAACCGCTGGGAAAAGGGTCGCGATGGTTTTCCCAACCCCCGTAGGCGACTGGACATACAAGCGATCATTGGCCCGGATGGCTTTGTAGACCGCAACAGCCATATCTCGCTGGCCTGGGCGATAATCCTCATAGGGGAAATCGAGTTGATGAATCGATTGGTCTCGCCTGGCTTGCCATACATGAACCTTTCGAAGCCAATCCAGGTAGGGAGTGATCAAGTTGTAGAAAAATGTTTGCAGCTCAGCCAATGGTAAACGGCGCTCGAAAGTTTTTTCTTGCTGGCTGTCCAGATGGTAATAGGTCAGGTGAATACTGACACTGCTTAGATGATGCTGCTGAGCATACATATAGGCGTAGCACTGTGCTTGTGCCCAATGCAGTGGGTTATGCTGCTCGTTAACCAACTCCAGGCTCAATGTGGTTGTTTTGATCTCTTCAATGATCACTGGCTCTTTGCTGGCATATAAGCCATCGATCCGGCCGCGCACTTCCATAGGCGGGTCAGCGCCTTCAACCCGGTAGGCGATCTCCACTTCTGTTTCATACCCTTCGGGGCGGGAGCGCTGAACTCGCTTATGGCCTTGTGTGCCGAGCTGGGCGCGATCGCGCCTTTGAAACCCACCAGAGGTCAAATCACCCGCCTGCAATACAAATTCCACCAGGCTTCGGACAGAGACGATATAAGGGAGGCATACTTCAGCAGGAGCATTTTCGGTGTGCATTTTCGCCTGAGATTTTAACATGGGTTTGAGAAGTCGAGTGAAGGAAACAGGGGCAGAGCGGCAAAAGATCGTAAACTCTATATTTATCCCTGCGTTCCATCCAGTGGAGCTTCATGCTCGTCACCGGGTTAACCTACAAAGCTATTCAGCAAGTGGATGACTGGGCTTCAGTTCTCCACTTGTGCTGATAATTCTCGGTTCTCCTCTTTCCTTTCTCTGATCTATAATTTAATCAAGATCACGTCGAAAGGAATCCCCCATGAACGTATCCGAAGCCATCCGCGCCAAGCGCGCCGTCCGAAAATTTCAAGACACCCCCCTATCCGAAGCCGAGGTCCACGCCATCCTCAACGCCGGCCGGCGCGCGCAGTCTTCCAAAAATACACAGCCCTGGCATTTCATCGCCATCCACGACCGGGAAACCCTCACCGCCCTCTCCAAACTGGGCACCTACGCCGGCCACCTCGCCGGAGCCGCCCTGGGTATGGCTATTATCACCCCCGACCCTGCCTCCCGCTTCAGCGTGATGTTCGACGCCGGCCAGGCGGCAGCGTATATGCAGTTAGCTGCCTGGGAACTGGGGATCGGGTCCTGCCTGGCAACCATCTATGAACCAGAAAAAGCCCGCGAAATCCTGGGATTTCCCCCGGATCTGCATCTACGCATTGCCATTTCGTTTGGCTATCCCCAGGAATCGCTCGACCTTACCCGAGAACCCCAAAAGGGTGGGCGCAATCCATTCGAGGAGATCGTCCATTGGGACAGGTGGTGAAGTAAATAAAAAGGTCGTCAGGGAGCTCTATCCACCGGACAAATGTAAAGATTGCTTCCTCGCTGCTCCCCTGGCACATACGAGCTCCCCGTTCAGGATGATTCCGCTGAGCCCAATATCTCCCGGCTGATCCGGATGAATTCCTTCATCGCAGGCGACATCCACTTCTCTTTGCTGTAGACCATCTGTGTATAGATTTGGAAAGGCTTTTCCCAGGCGAGCTCACACAATAATCCCTGGGCGATTTCCTTTTCCACGGCAATCTTAGGCAAAAAGCCAATCCCCAATCCCGCGATCACACATTGTTTAATGGCCTCGACGCTGGTGAACTCCAGCTTGACCACAGAATAGATGCTGTCGCGGGTGATGGCGTGCTCGAAAAGATGGCGGTATCCGCACCCACTCTCGGTCAGTAAGATCGTCTCCCATTCCAGGTCTGCCGGCGTTACCATCGAGAAACCGGCCAGCCGGTGGTCTGGGGCGCTGATCACCCGCAGAGGTTCTTTCACCAGGTTCTCAACGATCAAACCATTCGAGCGGAGCGGCTCCTGCAAGAGAAAACCGACATCGATCTCGCCTCCGCGCACACCGGCATGCAGATCGATATCCAGCATAGGGCGGAATGCCAGTTGAATCTCCGGATACCGGTTGTGGAATTGTCGCAAAACCGCGGGCAAACGGTAGGTACAGATCGTTTCCGGCGCACCAACCGCCAGGACGCCTTCCGGGTGGCTGTTCCCGGAAACCACTGACTGGGCTTCTTCTGTCAGGTTCAGGATCTGGTGAGCATATCCCAGCAGCGTCCGGCCGGCATCCGTGATCTGCACCGAGCGCCCCAGGCGGTCGAACAGGACGATCCCAAGTTCCTTCTCCAACGCCTGGATCTGCGCGGTAACACTGGACTGGGCGTAATTCATTTTGGCGGCTGCCTGTGTAAAACTGGCTGAAGTAGCAACGGTACGGAATATTTTTAATTGGCGAAATTCCATATCCACCGACCAATCGAAAAACCTGATGAAACAATTCGTTTATATTCGCGATAACCGATCGATTCACTCAATATAATAGCAGATAACCCTTAACAACTCAAGGTGGATATGATTATCCTTCCCCAATAAGTTTGGAAATTTAGGTGTAAATATCATGGTTCGCAAAATCTTCAACCGTTTCAAACAGTACCAGTTTAATCTGAAGGGGGTTAGCGTGTATCTGGTCGTCGGCCTGACAGTCGTCCTATGGGCATCAGCATTTGCCGGGATCCGGGCCGGTCTGCAGTCCTACTCACCCGCTGGTGTAGCCTTGCTGCGCTACCTGACCGCATCTGTCGCCCTGGCCTTCTATGCTCTTATCACTCGCATGCCGCTGCCTGAAAAGCGGGAAATTCCCGGCTTTCTGGCAATCGGTCTGGTGGGATTTACCGTCTACAACGTTGCCTTGAATGCCGGGGAAAAGGATATCGAAGCGGGGACGGCCAGCCTGATCGTTGCCTCCGCTCCCATCTTTGTCGCGCTGATGGCCAGCGCGATTTTCCATGAGAAGCTCAAAGCCCGCGGTTGGGCTGGAATTTTTCTGGCTTTTGTGGGAGTAGCGATCATATCGATCCCCACTGGAGTAAACCTGCGGGTGTCTGCCAGCATGCCCCTGATCCTTGCCGCGGCGGTTTCACAGGCAGTCTATACCATCGCTCAAAAATCTTATCTAAAACGATACACGCCCCTCCAGGTGGTTACCTATGCGGTCTGGGCAGGCACCCTCTTCCTCCTGCCCTTCACACCCCGTCTGATCTTAGAATTCGGGAACGCTTCGATGGATTCCACCCTGGCGGTCGCCTACATGGGCATATTTCCGGGGGCCATTGGATATACCTGCTGGTCGGTGGCACTCTCCCGGCTGTCTGCCGCCCGGGCCGGCAGCTTCTTATACCTCGTGCCAGCCGTTGCAATCCTTATTTCCTGGGTCTGGTTAGGTGAAATACCAACCCCTGGGTCGCTCCTCGGAGGGCTGCTCATCATCCTGGGCGTTATCGTGGTCAACACCCGGCAGGTTCAGGCAAACCAGGTTTCGCAGCCAAAACATTCCGTAGAACTTCCGTAATCTCGCGCAGGATCCATTCACCATTCGGGGTGATGTCTTCCTGAATGATCGGCCAACAAAGCTTTGTCACCAGGTCGAGTATACAAAGTCGATTTTGAATGCTCGAAGGGGGTTTCCCTGGACTGCCCCCTTCGGCCAGTTGGGTCCGTGATCCTGGGGTCCGCCCACCTGCCGAAGGCTGCGGTCATTGGTGGCGCAGGCAGCATGACATGGTTTTGTAATTCGCCCCAGAACTAACATCCACCCCTCGCGCAAACTAGTGCTTATCAAAAGATTTGTATGCTAGAATTTTATTGTGAGAACTCATTCTGGCTTTCTGACCCGCCGTGATTTCCTAAAACAGTGCAGCTTTGCACTGGCAGGCATGGCTTTCAGCCCGCTCGGATTGGACGCTCTAAAAGTCCGCTTAAAGCCCATGCTGGGACGGGTCACCGGTCAGGGGGTGCGCGTCCATGTCCAACCAGATTTGGACAGCCCAACCGTGGTCAAGAAACAGCGCGATGAAATCGTCGCTCTATTGGAAGAAATCAGCTCGCCGGATGGCCCTCTGCATAACCCGCGCTGGTACCGGCTGGATGAAGGTTACATCCACAGCGCATATATTCAGCGGGTTGATGACGCTCATTTGAACGCACCTGTCTCCCATATCCCTGGTCCCGGAATCCTGGGGGAGATCACTGTTCCTTTTACACAATCCATGTACAAAAATCGCCAGGGGTATTGGATCGATTTATACCGCTTGTATTTTGGATCTGTGCACTGGATTACGGCCGTGGAAGAAACACAGCCTGGTGAAGTGTTCTACTGTCTGACCGACGAGTGGCTGCGGATCGACTATAAGGTTCCAGCGGAGCATGTGCGTCCGATCCCTATAGAGGAGTACGCACCTTTCGAAAACGGCCAGCCGGCAGCCAGCCGGCGCCTGGAAATTTCCATCAAAGAACAAATCCTGGCTGCCTATGAGGGGGATGACCTGGTCCGTGAGGCCAGGATCTCCACCGGAAAACGATACATGGAAACCCCTCGTGGTGAATTCCGGGTGAATCGAAAATATCCCTCCAAGCATATGGGCAACGGTGGCCTGACCAGCGATCCACGTGCATACGAGCTGCCTGGTGTTCCGTGGGTATCCTTCTTCACTGATACCGGGATCGCCTTCCACGGCACCTACTGGCACGACAATTTTGGTGAGCCCACCAGTCACGGCTGTGTAAACCTGCGCAGCGAGGATGCATTGTGGCTGTTCCACTGGACAACCCCGGCTTATATCTCGCAAGGTGAAGCAGAACTCCCAACATGGAAGACTGCGTCACGATCCGGGACCCCGGTTTTCGTAGAATAAATACCCGATCGTCAAAAATTGTTGACAGGTACCGGTTGTAATTATAGTAATTCATGCTAGAATATTAACGATTGTTAGGGGTCCACTCGGCCCATTCCCGAAAGATACTTTGTAACACAACTTAAATCTGCTGTCTCTTGCACCTTTCCTTGCCTCATCCTGGGTTCGGTTAATGATCCAAACTATATTGCTGCGCCACGAACTCCGGGATGTCATCGTTTTATAGGGATTTTGCGAACAAACGGGGCTGTATAGCCCGGTCGACGTTTTGTACCAATCGTATCCTTATTAATCCATCGCAAGAAAGGAATCCCGGTTATGGCTGACAAGAAAAAGACACGCGAAGAGCTTATTCAGCAGGACGTGCGTGACCTCCACAAGTTGGGGTACGCGCAGCAGTTGTTCCGCGAGATGGGTGGGTTTTCCAATTTCGCCATCTCATTCTCAATCATCTCAATCCTCACCGGGGCCATGCTGCTGTACGGTTATGGCCTCAAATTCGCCGGTCCCGTCATCAACACGGTTGGTTGGCCGGTGGTTAGCCTGTTTACGCTTGCAATCGCGGCTTCCATGGCCGAGCTTGCTTCTGCCTACCCCACGGCCGGAGGGTTGTATTATTGGGCCCACCGTCTGGGCGGCCACAGGTGGGCCTGGGTAACCGCCTGGCTCAATATGGCAGGTCAGATCACCATCACTGCGGGCATCGACATCGCCGCCTCGATCTACTTTGTGGGTCTGATTACCAAGGTGTTTGGGGTTCCAGCCGATGCGGCTGTCCCCCTCTTTGGCAGTATGACCAACTGGTTCTTCTATGTTTTTATCATGATTATCATCATGATCCCCCAGATGCTGATCAATATCTTTGGCATCAAGCTCACCGCCAAACTAAGTGATTTCAGCGTGTACTGGCACATTGGCGGCGTGGTGATCATGGCCCTTCTGCTGACCATTTTTGGAAAAACTCACAACTCTTTAGGGTTTGTCATGTCCGGTGTGACGACTGTCAACCCATTGGATGCAGTATCGGCCACTCTTGCAGACGGAACCACGGGGCCGGCCCTCGTATTTGGGACGGCGGTAATTAAATCACCCCTGTTCACTCTCTTCCCTGGATTAACTTCCTTATACCGGGCAGCGCCATTTGCATTCGTGTTCGTCCTGGCCTTCCTACAGGGGCAGTGGACCTATACCGGTTATGATGCCTCGGCGCATGTAGCTGAAGAGACCGTCATGGCCCGCTTGAACAGCGCCTGGGGTGTTTTCCTTTCGGTAGCGGTATCCGCGGTCGTCGGTTATATCGTGCTGATGGCTTTGACCTTTGCCATACCGGATATCGCCGGAACGGTTGCCGACCCCTATCCGGTTCTCTATATCGTGTACAACAACCTGTCCGCCTTCTTCGCCAATCTGATTGCGCTCATCATCTTTGGTGGCATGTGGCTGTGCGGACTGTCTTCCATCACGAGCATGAGCCGCATGTGGTTCGCCTTTGCCCGAGATGGGGGTATGCCCGGGCACAAACTGATCAAGCAAATCGATCACAAGTGGCGCACCCCAATCTGGTCGATCTTGATTACGAGCGTTCTGGCGGTTCTGATCTGTGTTTACTCGGCTGCTTATTTCGTAGTCACCTCGATCAGCACCATCACGCTCTACCTGGCCTATGGCATCCCGATCTTCCTGAACTGGCGCAATAAGAGACGCAAACAAGGAGAATTCACCGCCCCAGAAACGGCTCCATGGAGTTTGAAGAAATGGGGACCGGTAATCAATGTGATCTCCTTCGTCTACATCGGGTTCATTACCATCCTGTTCTGCCTGCCGCCCAATGAGCTCGTGCTGTGGACCATGGTTTTGCTGGCCATCGCCCTGGTCCTCTATTGGCAGTTGTATGCCAAGCGCCACTTCACCGGTCCCAAGGCAACCGCAGAAATCGAGCTGCGCCAGATCGAGAAGGAAATGATGGAAGGCACCTCAGAGGCTGAGGAGCCCGCCAAAGTTTAATTACGGATCATCCTGATTCGCTCTGAAAGCCTTTCCATAATAGAATTGGATAGAGGTCAGATGTCTTGTGGCAGGCTGACCTCTATCCACGAACATCTGGTTTTGTTCTATCAAAGCATTCGTACCTGATCATTTATGCCTGAACTGCGCAGTATGCTCTCCGTAGGGATCGACGTCGGGACGACCACAACTCAGCTCGTTTTCTCGCGTCTGATGCTGGCCGATTCCGCGCGTCCGGGTCAGATCCCGCGCATCGGCATCACGGACAAGACCGTTTTATACCAATCCCCGGTAGTATTTACCCCCCTGGCCGACCGCGAAACCATCGATGTCTCCCGGTTGATGGAGATCGTCCGTCGAGAATATGCCATCGCGGAAATTGATCCAAAAGATGTGCAGACCGGCGCGGTGATCATCACCGGTGAGACGGCCAAAAAGAAAAATGCCGACCAGATCCTGCAGGCATTAGGCGGAATGGCAGGTGAGTTTGTGGTGACGGTTGCCGGGCCGCACCTGGAGTCGATGATCGCCGGGAGAGGGGCCGGTGCAGCTCTCTATTCCCAGAAGCATTTTTGCAAAGTGACCAATATCGATATCGGAGGGGGGAGCGCCAACTCTGTGCTCTTCCATGCCGGGAAGCTGGTCAGCGCAGCTGCCATGAATTACGGTGGAAGGATCATCGAAATCGATCACCCAACCGGAAAAATCAGGCATATCGCCGATCCCGCTCAAGCCATCCTTCAAGACCTTGGGCTGGCTCTGGAAGTGGGCGATGCTCCTTCTCTCCCTGACCTCCGCCGTTTTACAGACCGGATGGCTGATCTAACTGTGGAGCTCATCGAAGGCGCTTCCTCCCCGCTGGCAAGTAAAATCTACCTGACTCCGCCTGCGGGTATTTCTGGGAAAGGCACGGTCTTGATGTTTTCAGGGGGGATCGGGCACTATTTCTATACGCCAATCCCAATCTTTACCGTCGCCGATGCCACTCTCCATGATGATCTTGGACCTCTCCTGGCGGTAAGCTTGCGGAACAACCCGGTCATTTCCGGCTATGAGATCGTCCGGCCGACGGAAACCTTACGTGCTACCGTGCTGGGAGCCAGCTCGCAGACGGTCACCTTATCCGGCTCGACGATCTGGGCTGAGGCAAAACTCCTGCCCTTGCGCAACGTCCCGGTGATCCGCCCAATTTTTCCGGAAGAGTACATCCGCTATCCGATCGAGCCCGCGGAATGGTCAAGTTCCTTCTCCGAAGCCGTCCGGCGCTGGGATATCAATCCCTCCCTGGATCCGTTCGCTCTGGCGATTGATTTAGATCGCCAGTTAGATTACAATGCTCTTAACCGTCTGGCGGAGAGCCTGGTTGATTTTTCCACCCGCGCTCTTCCAGACCAGCGTCCCCTGATTGTTATAATCGAACGTGATTACGCGCAAGCTCTTGGTCAAACCATAAAAGCAATGACCCCCCACCGGTCCTTATTGGTCATCGACCAGGTCGGGTTGGAAGAGGGAGATTACATCGATATTGGTACGCCTTTGATGGACGGTCGAGTAGTGCCAGTAAGCGTAAAAACACTGATCTTCTACCATTAATCCGGCGGAAGGAGATGCAATGCTCCTGAGAACCAAGCTGTTTGGCAAGACTTATGAATTTCCGGATATTCGCATCCTGATGGGGAAAGCGAACGAAGAGAAATCCGGCGATCAACTTGCTGGGGTAGCGGCCGAGACCACAGCGGAACGAGCTGCAGCCAGGCTGGTACTGGCTGCTGTCCCTCTCTGGGTACTCAGAGAGAACCCGGCAGTGCCCTATGAGCAGGACGAAGTCACCCGGGTGATCCAGGATGCCGTCAACCAGACGACCTACAATGAGGTCAAGGATTGGACTGTTGGCGAATTTCGCGAGTGGCTGTTAGCAGACACCACCAGCGGTGAGATGATCCGGCGTATTTCAAATGGATTAACGGCCGAGATGGTCTCTGCGGTCACCAAGTTGATGTCAAACCTGGATCTCATTTATGGCGCCAGCAAGGTCAGGGTGAGCGCGCACTGCAACAATACCATCGGTCTCCCGGGCACCCTCTCCAGCCGAAACCAACCCAACCATCCAACCGACTCACCCGAAGGAATCCGTGCCGAAATTTATGAGGGATTGTCCTATGGATCGGGAGACTCGGTCATTGGCATCAACCCGGTGGATGACAGCTATGGCTCGGTGGCGCGCTTGCTGGATATGACCCAGGAGATCATCCAAACCTGGCAGATCCCAACCCAGAACTGTGTACTGGCGCATGTCACTACCCAGATGAAATGCCTCGAATCGGGCTGCCCTGTTGGCCTGGTATTCCAGTCCATCTCCGGTTCTCAAAAAGGGAACGATTCATTTGGCATATCCGTCGGCATGCTCGATGAAGCCTACGCTCTCGCGAAAAAATACTGCGTCCCCGCCGGGCCATCCTATATGTATTTCGAGACCGGGCAGGGTTCTGCCCTCTCCGCCGATGCGCACAACGGCTGGGACCAGTTGACTCTCGAAGCTCGCAATTACGGGCTGGCAAAGCGCTACAACCCCTTCCAGGTCAATACGGTAGTTGGTTTTATCGGCCCGGAATACCTGTATGATGCCCGCCAGATCCAACGCGCCGGTCTGGAAGATCACTTTATGGGCAAGCTGACCGGTATCCCGATGGGGTGCGACGCCTGTTATACCAACCATGCTCGCGCAGACCAGAATGCCATCGAAAACCTGGCCGTGATGCTGGCTTCGGCCGGTTGTAATTACTTTATGGGCGTACCGATGGGAGACGACTCCATGCTCTCCTATCAGTGTACTTCCTACCATGACACCGCCACCTTGCGCCAGCTTCTAAAATTACGACCAGCACCGGAGTTCGAAGAGTGGATGGTCGACCTGGGATTGCTAAAAGACGGGGTGCTCACCCAAAAAGCGGGTGACCCGACCTTCTTCCTGAAGAGGTGAGCCCATGGATGACGCGAAGATCAATGCCATTGTCGAAGCAGTCGTCAAAGAGTTATTGGCAGCCCGGGCACAGCAGCAGGTCATCGGCAAAGAAGCCGCTCCTGCACCTGTACCTCTCATCCCTCCCGCCCCTCCATCGGCGCCCACACCGGTCTCAGCGGCAGCCAACCAGCCGAACCGCCCACCCGCTTCGCCAGCCACCCCCTCAACCAATGGGATGAAGCTGACCATCGATCTGCCGGATCCTACCATCTCAGAATATCGTTCGAAACCCGGTATTCAGCATCCCAAAGACCCGGATGCACTGGAAGCCTTGATGGCCTCCACCACGGCGCGTCTTGGCGTCGGACGGGCGGGACCGCGCTACCGCACTGCACCGCTGCTGCTCTTTCAGGCTGACCATGCCGTCACCCAGGATGCGTTGATGCGAGATGTGGATCAAAAGCTTCTGGACGAGTTTGGACTGTTCACCGTCCAGACCAACATCAGCGGGGGAAAACAGGAATACCTGCTGCGGCCCGACCTGGGCAGGCAGTTAAACGAGGAAGCCAAACGGACGATCTCCGACAAGTGTGTGAAAGGGGCCAACCTCCAGATCTGTGTAGGCGATGGATTGAGCGCCGCCGCGATCGAGGCCAATATGCGCCAGATCCTTCCAGTGATCAACCAGGGCGCCCAGGCTGCGCGGCTGTCACTGGGAACGCCTTTCTTTATCAAATACTGCCGGGTGGGAGTGCTCAATGACATCGGCGAGATTCTCAAACCCGATGTGGTAGTCCTGTTGATCGGCGAACGACCTGGTTTGGGCCGCGCGGAAAGCATGAGCACCTATATGGCTTTTCACCCCAAGGCGGGTGATACCGACGCCGACCGGGACGTGGTATGCAATATATTCGAAAACGGTGGAACCAACCCACTGGAAGCCGGGGCTGTCGTTGTTCAGCTCGCTCAGAAAATGATCCAGAACCAGGCTTCGGGTGTGAAGCTCAAACTGGCCACAAAATAGGAGGGAATATGGGAGTGCTTGACCCGATTTATGCCACCCCGCTTGCCATCCGGATGATCCCAAATGTGGATCAAGGTCTGGCAGAGGTGCTCAACCTGCGCCCGGAACAGCGTTCGATTGGCATGATCACTGCCGATAATGATGATGCTACCTATGTAGCCATCGATGAAGCCACCAAAATGGCCGACGTCGAAGTCGTGTATGCCCATTCGTTTTACGCCGGGGCAAAGCACGCCTCCGGTCTTCTATCTGGTGAGATCATCGCCATATTGGCGGGAGTTTCTCCAGCCGAAGTACGCGCGGGGTTGACTGCCGCGGTGAGCTACATGAAGAATGAAGCCATCTGGTATTCAGCCAACGAGGATGCTTCGATCGCATTCTTCCCTCACCTGATCTCGCGTACCGGTACCTACCTGTCCAGGGTATGTAATATTCCAGTTGGTGACCCCATTGCATATTTGATCGCCCCACCTCTGGAAGGTATGCTGGGCCTGGATGCCGCCCTCAAGGCTGCCGCCGTCCGCATTGTCTCATATACCGCGCCTCCCTCGGAGACGAACTACATGGGTGTCATGCTGACCGGAGACCAGCCGGCGTGTAAAGCTGCTACCATCGCTTTCCGTGACACGGTGCTCGACGTAGCGCAGAACCCGATCAAGTATTAATTCTTTTTAGATCATAGCTTTGAAGGAGGATGTTATGCCAGTCGATATATCCATGATAGCCCTTGGGATGGTGGAGACCAAAGGTCTGATCGGCGCCATCGAAGCCGCCGATGCGATGGTCAAGGCTGCCAATGTGACCCTGATCGGGTCAGAGTACGTGGGCGGCGGATTTGTCACCGTGATGGTGCGCGGCGACGTCGGCGCGGTCAAAGCCGCCACGGATGCGGGCGCTGCTGCGGCCAGGCGCGTGGG
>Ga0105104_10000238_pt1 | contig 42184 bp, 32 predicted proteins | sample PPLLaktember2015_3_FD_87034 | JGI IMG/M metagenome (GOLD analysis project Ga0105104, IMG submission 87034) | Freshwater sediment microbial communities from Prairie Pothole Lake near Jamestown, North Dakota, USA - PPLs Lake P7 Core (6) Depth... | ecosystem: Environmental > Aquatic > Freshwater >... | reverse complement strand
GTCAATTACAAGAGATGAATAACCGGAAAAACATCCGGCCACGCTTATTTTTAGACGCCTATTGGTCATACACAACAAGAGTATTACGAATATAATATAATATTATTGCCATAGTCATAGTCATCCTTGTCGTTTTCGTTGTGGTGATCTATTTTTTTCCCAATTATGTTTTTTATTTCTCATTTCCAGGGGGGATTAAAATTCAAATTATGCTGCCTACTGAAGCCCTGGTGCTATAACTTTTTTTTAGCACAACTATCCGATTCATCGGTTCATATCCATATCAGTTCTTTTTGACCATTTAGACATCCAGGTTTTCGAGGGCCGAAAATCGGCGAGACGGCTCCTCGGATCCGATGATCCGATGATCGGCGGAGAGGTGAAGTGGACGTGGAAGGGATTCGGATACCGACTACAGCCCCTGACTTTAATTTAAAGTTTAAAGTGAATTATAGGTTTAAGTTAGTGACATTTTTGACTGTCCCCTTTTTTCCTCAAAGAAATATGCAGGTTGGAGGTTACAGAAAATCGCGAGCTACTGGAGCGGTTGGGCATATTCGTCCGGTCGACACCGTTACCGAAATCCCCCTAAGAGCCGGAACCGGAACCGCCTACAGAACCAGCAGTAAAAGCCATAGAGATGAAAAAAGATTCCTCGGCAACTCTAGATAAACAACCGAGGGATTAACGAAAAAGAAAGGGGCTGCGGTGAATTATTTCACCGCTGCCCCCACTTTTCCCGGGAGCACAAAAAGTTTGACGGGAAGCCTACAATATTGGATAAGAAGCACTGAAAGTTTGATTGGCAGCACACTTTAATTAACCGGTAGCAACCAAATATTGACCGGTAGCAGGGAATTATTGGGCGGTAGCAAAGAAATATCGGTCTTTTGGCATGAAAATTGCCTTGAACTAAACCGCTGCGCGGCAACGCTAGCGCGACCACCGTGAATCCGGATTTTGTCGCCAACCACTTTATGACATTCTTGACTGTCCCCTTTTTTGTTTCATGGAGCACACGGAGAACACGGAGAAGTTAATTTTAATTTAATAAAAGTTTTTGGTCCCACCTTTTTACAAAAAGGTGGGCCGCAGGATGGCACAACGTGCCATTATAATCCCACACGTAGTGTGGTTTCTTGACTGTCCCCTTTTTTCCTTAAGAAGCCCCTCCACGAACATCGCTGCGCTCGTTCGATAAAAATTCGCAAGAAACCCCTGAAATGATTTTTAACTGAAGAACCGCGATATGATTTATTATTTATTATTTACTAAGTAGTTTCTTGGAAGCGGCGTTACGAACGTTGCATGGCTCTGCTCGTTTTTAGAGACGAGAAACTCTTGTCAGTAAAGGATTTCTGGGTGAGTTTCTTAGAAGGTAATCATGGAGCGTTTTTTGTAGTGACTTTTTGGCATGAAAAATGCTATTCCATTTTTCTCCCTATTGCCGTATTTCATACCCAAAAACGGGCTGAGTAATGGCAAAATCTCCTGAAGAACTCAACACCTTTGCCCTGATGTACATTTCATCGCCTTTGAACGAATACGCCGGGGTTAGCCCGAAATCTTCTTCCAATACTTTCCCGTCTTTCCCGATAAATTGAGTGGTGTATTTAAAATCATATTGTTGATGAATGGTCAATCGATATTCTTTCGGAGTAATTACGATATCGTCCAATTCCACACCGAAACCGACTGTGGCATAAAAATCTCCTTTTTCAAGGGCTTCGACAATAGCTCCCGGGGTTAAGATGCGAGCCCGCACCACGATCCATCCTTGGCCCGGGTAAGCCCGTCCCGCCCGGAATTCGCCTTCATAATTATGAGTATCGTCGGAAGCTACCCCATAAACCTGGAAACCACGGGACAACAAACGGTCCCAAACGGTTTCCATGCCTGGACTGCCCCCGGCATCGAAATTATTGCAATCTTTATTGGTGTTATATATCTCAAGCAATTTTACGTTCTTTAAACCCTGGATTTCATCCGTGGAAAAACTCCACTGCCAGTTGGGATGATTGACCTGGGCAATCCCACCGGCTTCGATTACTGCATCGATATTGTTTTGAAGGGTTTCAACTTTGCTTTTCCCGTGACGGGGTGCTACTTCCTTTTTGATGTTGATTCCATTGATATGCAGGGGAATTTTATCCAAATAATCGGTAACTTCTTCACCCGGGATGAGAATAAAATCATCGTTTTTATCGGTATCCAGGTAGGTAATATCCGTAAGTTTATTGTGATCGCTAATCACCAGGAATTGATAATTATGATCCAAGTACCACCGGACAACACGGCGGGGGAGTTCGTCACCGTCGGAATTGGTGGTATGTGCGTGGGTCTGACCTTTATACCACCGGGCTTCCTGGGACTGCTGCGATGATAACGATACCTGCAAAACTACTATAGAAATAACCGTTATAAACAACAAAAAGAGAAAATGCTTCTTCTTTCCGGGCATGGGCTCACCTTCTTTTATTAATGTTTGGTTTCCTATTTTTTATTTCAAGAAAATACTGATAAAAGCGAAAATAATCAAAACCGGGGTAATGTATTTTAAAACCAGGGCCCATAAGGCTGCAAATCTAAACTTCCCGGTTTCTTGGTTGATTTCATTGATGGCATTGGATGTTTTCCACACATACCCGACGAAAATAACAATGAAAAATGCACCGATAGTCAACGATATATTGCCCCAGATCATGTCCCACAACCCGAGGAAACGCCCGGATACTGCGGACGGTATCGCGAATAAAAAAGCGATGAAACTGAGAATATAGGTGGCTTTTTTCCGGTTCCATTTTTTTTCATCGATAAAGTACGACGTGGCTACCTCCAGGAGGGAAATGGTAGAAGTTAAAGCGGCTATAGTCAGCAGCACGAAAAATAACGGACCGACGATGAACCCAAGGGGGATTTTTGAGAAAATAGCAGGCAAAATCATAAAAACCAATCCCGGACCTTCGGTCGGAGTCATCCCTTCTATGGTGAAAATAGCGGGGAAAATCATAAAACCGGCCAATAAAGCGACCGAGGTGTCCAGCATTGCTACCCATGCACTGGAAGATGGAATTCGTTGAGTTTTGTCCAGGTACGATCCGTAAGTAAGCATTGCCCCCATTCCGAGGCTTAGACTGAATAGAGCTTGCCCCAACGCCAGGGGAATCACCTCGAAGTTGATGGCTGAAAAATTGGGTTTTAAATAAAACAAGAGACCTTTCCCGGCACCGGGCAAAGTGACGGAACGAATAACCAGGAGGATTAATATAAGAAAAAGAGCGGGCATCAATATTTTCGACATCCGCTCGATCCCCTTGGAAACACCCCCGGCCACAATTAATGCAGTCAATAAAACAAAAATGCCGGTTAAGACGATTTGCAACACAGTATTGGCAGTGAAAGTACCGAATATTGCCCCGGCAGTATTACTATCGATATGGGAGAGCTCGGAAGTAACGGATTTAAAAAAATACCCGACGGTCCATCCTGCTACCACGGAATAGTAAGATAATATCATAATGCCGGTAAAAACTCCCAGGTATCCGAGGGCTTTCCAGGGACCTTTGGGGCGAATCGCAGCAAAAGCGCCTACGGGATTTTTACCGGTAGCACGGCCCAGGGAAACTTCGGCGATAATGAGAGGAAGCCCGATCAACAGCACTGAGAGTAAATAAATCAATACAAATATGGCGCCGCCCATTTTCCCGGTCATGTATGGAAAACGCCAGATATTTCCCAACCCTACGGCAGAACCGGCAGCAGCAAGAATAAATCCGATCCGTGATCCGAAATTTCCTCTATCTTTATCAGGCATTGTATCGTCCTCCTTGCAAGGGCATGCTTTTTTTAAAAAAATTCGGCTGCTGGGGAGCTTCGTTTTGGTTTTCTTCCTCGTCGAATTGTCGATAATCGGTGGTATCGGCGAGAAGATGGGGGTATATCTGGAGACAAATCCACGCATCCAACGCGGCGTATATTTGTTGTTTGGGAGACAATACCGGCTGGGCCCAATTGGTTTTCTGGGCACTTTTAGTGAGCCGGACACCGATATATCTCGCAGTTAAACCCCTGAGGCCTACCTGGATGATCCCTTTCTCCGACGCCAACTTACTCAAATCGATGAAACCCATAGGATTAAAAAACCTCAATTCCTGCAGCTTCGCAAGATCATTTTTCACCCCTACCCCGATCTTTTGAATCTTCTCATTCTCCAAAAATTCCACTAACCGGTCGGAAAAACCGGTCTTTTTCAATTGGATAAGATACGCCGCTTCATGCGTTGCAAACTGTATTAACGATACAGGATAAGACGTACCTTTTGTAAATGAGGGTTTGCTCTCCGTATCGAAGCCCACACACGTCTCATTCATGAGTAGATTTAGGATACTATCCGCTTCTTCAGGGGTGGTGACCATCACCACATTGCCCTGGAAATGAATGAGCGGCAGCGAATTAATGTATTCACCGCTGATCCGGTTTACTCTAAGTAATTCTCCTTTTCTGAGATTCATCAGTTCTATTTCCGTTTAATTAATGCCATTTTGGTCGCTTTTTCTATCAAGTATAAAAGAATACCTCAATAAAAAATGAAAATCAAGGGTCATTGAATATTTTGCATAAAAAAGAAAAAATTTTTTTCTTTCGCGTTTGACAATTGTAACATTTTTTTATATCATTTTAATATGCAAAAAATTACAATTAAAGGTGAATTATCATGAAAATTAATAATTTCAATCCTACTGTAGGCGATGTCGGAATCCGGTTCTTTTTGTTCAGGAGAGCAATAAAGAAATCAATGTCTCAACTTGCTTTCGAATTAGATATCGACGTGAATGAAATTGAAACCGTGGAAGACGGCACGAGTTACCCGGAAATTAATTATTTGCATTATCTGCGAACTCATTATGGTCTGAACATTAATTGGATGCTGTGCAAAGAAGGTGAGATGTTTGTGGATTGGCAGCCCCCCGATGTGGATACTTATTTTATCCCACATCCGCCTGCAAACGAGGGTGACCCGGAATATGAAAAGCAACTCGAATTCCTTCAATTAATGAAGGTGCCTGTTATTAAAGAAGCCATATTGAACAGCCTTCGCGATATTAAAGAGAAATTGAAAAAGGAAGTATAAATCCCTTACCGGAAGGAATTTCGACTCATCATCGTATTAAACCGGGAGCCGGGCAAATTCTTACTATTGAAAAATTCTCGATTTTGAGGTATAACCAGGTATTAATCATCGCGATCCTATTATCGATGTGAAAAAAGAATTATCGGAGGAACAACTACAGTGAAAATCATTCGACTTATCGGCGAAGACGATAAGGTTTATTATGGTGTAACGGAGTCCCTGGAAGATAAAGCCGCGCGAATTATCGAGGGCAGTGTTTTTGAAAATTTTTCAGTAACCGGGCGGGAGATTGTTATAAAGAAACTGTTATTTCCCGTAACTGCTCCCAATATTATCGGGATTGGACTCAATTATAGGAAACATGCGGACGAAACCGGGATAAAATACCCCGATATCCCCGTGATGTTTTTGAAAGGTACCAATTCGTTGATTGGCCCGGGCGAACCGATTCTTTTACCCCAAGTGGGAACAAATGAAGTGGATTATGAGGCTGAACTCGCAGTTGTGATCGGGAAGAGGGCCAAAAATATTTCGAAGGAGAAGGCAAGCGAATATATATCGGGTTATTGCTGTGCCAATGATGTAAGTGCCAGGGATTGGCAGATCACGCTCCAGAAGAAACAATGGGCCAGGGGAAAAAGTTTCGATACCTTTTGCCCCCTGGGTCCGTGGATTGTGACAAGAGATGAGATACCGAATCCCCAATCGCTTCGAATCCGGACCCTCATCGATGGCGATATTTACCAGGAATCCTCGACGTCGGATATGATTTTTGATGTGTTTACGTTGGTGAGCGATTTGAGCCGGTCCATGACGTTGCTGCCGGGAACGGTTATATTAACCGGTACACCGGGGGGAGTCGGGTTCACACGGAAGCCGCCGGTTTTTTTAAAGGAAGGAAATGTGGTGACCATTGAGATTGAAGGTATCGGTTGTTTAACCAACCCGGTGATTAGGGAAAAGATGAATAGTGAGGGGTGAAGGGGGAAAGAGGGGAGGTAGCACTGGGCAACGGACAACGGGCAACGATTTTAGAGAAAAAGGTAGGGGCGGAATAAATTCCGCCCCCAGTGTTGATGTTTTATCTTTTCAAAAGTTTTGTATTTTACGAGAGTTTACAAGAGTTCCAGTTTATCGACCCATCCGCAGTCGGAACCGCTGTTGACACTGCCATCTTTGGAATAAACCCATTTAATGGTGTGAGAACCGCTGGTAACGGTATAGGTTTTTTGAGTCCAATTCACTGTGCCGGAGATGCTGTCTTTCAACGTACCGTCGACATAGAAACGCAGGTAATCATACCCGGATTCGGAGGATACTTTCCAATAGAATTTGATGGTGGTGTAACCGGAGATGGTGGTTTGGGCGGTAGCACTCTGGCTGTGGGTAATTACGGGGCTTTGGGCTGCATCGCCGCCGTAGTAAGTGGTGGTGGTTTGCGAGTACCAACTCCCGTTGCCGCTCAGCGTAAAAGTCAAGGACGGGAAGTCCACTGCTTCAGCAATAGGATCGGTGGTTGGAGTGGCGATCTCAAGTTTATCGACCCATCCGCAGTCTGAACCGGTGCTGACGCTGCCGTCTTTCGAATAGGTCCATAATAGAGTATGGGTACCGGACGCGATATTGTAGGATTTTTGGGTCCAATTCACAGTGCCTGCAATTTGGTCTTTCAGTGTGCCGTCGATGTAGAATTTCAGGTAGTCATAGCTGGCTTCTGAGGATACTTTCCAATAGAATTTGACGGCTTTCGCAGCGGTAACGGTGACGGAAGTTTGAATAGAACAGGATTGACTGTGAGTGATGGTGCCGCTTTTGGCCGAGTCATTACCATAGTAATAAATATCCGTCACTTTAGCCCAATTGGCGTTTCCACTTTTGGTAAAAGCCAGGGAAGTATTATCGACGGCTTCGCCGATATCGTCGGTGATGGGGGTAGAGCTGATTTTGAATGAACCGATACGGGTCTGCCAGTTGGTACCGGAAGAGGAATAATATTCCTGGGTGTACCAGAAGGTTTCATCATCGGAAGGATCGATGGTGATGTTGCTGTAATCGCCCCAGCGGTTATATGAGCTTTGATAACCGGCCCCGTTGACGATAGTGGCTTCGCCTTGTCCCATGGTACCGAGGGTATCCGACGACGCACGGCCGCAAAACCGGATACCGGGGTAAACAGAGCTTGAAGAGACACTGTATCCCATACCGATATTTCCATTTTTATCCCCGATGACACTGCCCATCCACCGGTGAGTGGTATCGGGCGCATAAGTGCCTTGCTGGTAGAGGGAGGAGGTTCCGCTGGAAATCCGGATTTCATACCATCTCATAGCGCGAGCGCTGCTGTAATCGCATACATGAGAGAGGTAAACCGATTCGGTGGTACCGTTATTCCAATAGTTGGCAGGATTCATCAAGCGACCGTACAATGTATCCAATACAATGGATGTACCGGGTTGAGGAACGGATGACGATGTCAATGTAAACGCAGCAACACCGGTAATCTGGGTTGGGCCTGTCCACGTCGTGTTGGCGGAGTTGGTCCAATCTACTTTATATTTCCATACCCAAAGAGCATCCGTACTGGGCGACCCGAATTCGTCGGCGTCCATAGCATACATATAATTGGGCGCAGAGGACGATGGGGCGGTAGGACTCTTGGCGTTACCGGGCAGCAGGGACCATGCATAATAACCGCTGTCGGTTACCGATTGAACGGTTAATGTTCCATTATAAATATCCGGTTTCTTCAAAGCCCAGGCTTTAATATGCTGGAAACTCCCGCTAAATTGGAACATATTGGCGGTGACGTAGATCCCGTCATGCCAAACACCGGCTTTGGGATAATCGTTCATATAGGTGGTGTCTGCATTCAAACAATAGGTCCACCATGCTCCCGTTGGGTTGCTGGTTTGGGATGCGGCTATAGAAAAATATGATCCGCCGCTGTAGTCGGAACGCCAGGCAAAATCCAGGATAAACCATCTCTGGTTGTACCTATCGTAAAGCACAATGGGATCGCCATTATTATCGGCATCACAGGGTGCCCCTACGGCTGATGGGAAAAAAGAATCGAACGTGGTCGCAGAAACCAATGCACCCGTGCTCTTATTATAAATACCTATCGACGTATTTACCGCTTGAACATAATAGGTCTCGTTCACATCTCCGCAGGTGTCCGGCGGCCATCCGGCTCCATTGGCCGATTGATACATACCGGCAAAATTTGTTCCTGAAGTCAACGCCCTGGTCGATTTTCCAACATTCTTCCCCGTATAATCTGTCTGAACGACCGGGTCTGCACTTTTTCCAGTCTTCTTGATCTTTTTGGGGTTCTGGAAGTTCATAATCGGTTTTAACCTGCGCGTACCTGGCATCTTCTCAAAATCGATCTTCGGTACATCTTTCCAGTGAATAAGAGTTCCACTGACCATTTTTACTTCCGCCCCTTTCTTTACAACCGGTTTGGTGTCGGCAGTGAAAATCAACGCAGGTAGAATCAACGCTGCGATTAGAACAACAATCATTGTCATAAAATGGCTACGCGATTTCATTGTTTCTCCTTTGATTATTTTTTTGATTTGATTTGGTTTGACGCGTTTTTTCTTGACCGGTAGCAAAATGCGGTATTATCTCCCTCGTAAAATTTTTTTCTCGTTTGCGTGGAAGAGCAATTACCATATTTTTTACCAGTTTAGTGTCATATCATATATAAAAAAAAAATAAATGTAAATACACCTGCGGTTGTATTTGTAGTTGTATATTTATTTAAAAAAAAATACAACTAAAGTTTTATCGCCAATAGTTCTTAAGTATTACTGGTTTGAGTAGATGAGGGAAACCGGGAGGTTTATTTTTGAACCACGGCAATAAGCGCCGTGCTATCGAGAGAATAAGCACTTTGTCGATCATTTCCGTAAAAATTTAAAACCGTCCATCCCGTTTCGGCCAGTATATCGTTTAACTCACGGAAAGTCAAGGGATAAAGGTATTCGTTATTTTCGATCGCTTGGCCGCCGGGTTTCAGCGTAAGAGTTGAATGAAACCGAATTCTTTTTTTTTGGTCCGTATCGAAATGATATTCCCTGAGAAAAACAAGGTTAGGAGTTTCCAACACGGGTAAATGCGGGATTCCCTGGGAAAGGATGCGGTCGTAGTTCACAATTTGAAGGGCTGTAATACCGCCGGGTTTGAGAAGACGACGACTATCTTTGAAAAACCGGGTAATCGCGGGGAGGTCCGGCAAATGGACGAGGGTGTTCCCGAAACAAAGTACTCCGTCGAAGGTTCCCGGGGGGAAGGCGGTACCGATGGCGGTCATGTCTTTGACGATGAATTCACAGGCTGCTTTTATCCCCCGGGGTTTATCCAAAGCGCGGGCGATCATCGCTTCATTCAAATCCACCCCGGTCACGCGGTGACCCATTTTCGAAAGCGCAAGTGCCAACTCGCCCGTGGCACAGCCTACATCAAGAATAACGGGTTTCTCCCGCCGGAACAACGAACCGATAAACGCAGTCCGAACCTCATTGAGAGGGAATATTTCATCATAATAATCGGCAATAGATTCATACATCCGGGTTCACCTCTTTAATTTTTTTTTAAATATAGTGTATAATATCGGTATGATAAATACAACATTCGAATTATTGAAAAAAATAGCGGCAGCGGTTTTAATTGCAGTTTGCGTTTTAACGGGTTTAACTTCCTGTGCCGGGACAGCCGGGAAAAAGATGGTCGATGTGTTTATTCACCGGGAACAAAAAAATCTTAAAAACTCCTCTATTCTTGTTTTTAATTTTCATGATCCTGCTTATGCGGAAGGCATGGGGGGATATGTCGCCGAGCGATTCCATGTGAACCTCCTTGAATCGAAAAAATTCAAAGTTGTCGGTTTGAATATCGCTTCCCCCTGGAACCGGATCGCCGAAACGGAGGAAGGCCGTTTACTTAATGCAATAGAAGAGGGGTGCGCTAAAGAGTATGATTACATCATGGTGGGTGAACTAAAAGCCTTTTTTTATGGTGGCATCAATGCCACGCGGGTGACTATCAAAGTGAGAATAATCGAAACCTCCACCCGTACCACCGTTTTCCTGGCAGAAAGTTCCGCTCGACGCGAAGCGAAGGACCCTTCCTTCCCGATGGACACGCAAATGGCAAAAACCGCCGAACATCCGAAATCGGCAGCGGAAACGATGGTAAAAGAAATCGTTAAAAGGATATAAGAGTTCGGGTTTTTAAAGAGATTACTTCGATATCAATGCGGCCAATCGAGCGATCAGTTCCGATGCCAGGTACCACTTTTGGTATTCGAGTTTATGAACATGGTTGGTAATCAGTTTAAGGGTTAAGAATTTGTTTTGTTTCACCAGGAAAGAAAATTCTCGTTCCGTTCTTTTTTGAGTTTTTAAAACATAGTCTTCGAAATTACTCCACTCTTTTTTAACGATTTTGATACGGTTACGATATTCTCGTTCCACCGTTGAAGAGAGTCGTGAGAAATTCCAGAAAGCATAAAAGGGTGAAAAGGAGAAAAAAGAATCGGGGCGTTTAAAGTGGAGTTCGATGGCGTTTTCGGAGTTTCCATGCGTATATCCTTCCGGGGGACACGTTATCGAATAGTACCAGGGAGAAAAAGCGTTTGTATCGGGATTTCGAAAGGAAATCCATGCGAGGTTGGCGTATTCGATAGGGAGATAATCCCTCAATTGGGCGACGAAAGCGTATTGAGTGGATTTTGTGCAAATGGTTCGTTTGGCGGTCGTATTGGGGGAACCCAGTTTGTACTCCTCCGTAAGGTCATACTCGGTTCCTTCGTAATGATCTCTCAAAACCCGGAAAAAATCGGGGATTCTTAAATTCTTTTTCGGTTCAAAAGAAAAAGGCAAGCGATCGTCTACTTTAATCTTATTTTTGGATAATAAAGAAGTTCCGCGCCACTGTCTCAATACATTTTCTTCGGCGGAGTAATTCCCTGGAGCCGAATATACTTTTGCGAAATTGAATTCGCCATCTTTTTTGGGCGTATACCATCCTCTTTTAACGGCGTATTGGATGATATCGGGGGAGCCAAGGTAATTGGCTTTATCATTGAGGTTAATGGCTTCGATGGTATAGCGGTTGGCCACAACAGCGACATGGTTATCCGGGACACGTTTGGCGATCCAGTGTTTTCCTTTAGCGACCTGGAGTATCCATGCTTCTTTCGGGTCGGCAATCGCATAACTCCTCCCGGGAGAATTATAGCCGTAATGTTGGATGAGCATCCCGGCTATTTCGACAGCCTGGCGGGAAGAAGTGGCCCGTTCTGCCACGATTCGGCGCAGCATGAAGCCGATGCCTTCGCCCGGCAGTAGGTGTTTGTCTTCCCGTGATTCACACGCATTGGAAGCAATTGTAACTCCATGCTCATTCATGTAGGAATCCCCGAATTCCGTATCCGGGATTTCAATCCATAAATATTCCGTTGTTTCATCGATGGGCTGCAGGGGCTCATCCTTTGCCGGATTTTTTTTTACACTCTTCCGCTGTATCTTGTGCATATTCACAAAAAAATTTTTCCCTTCATCGTCTTCGTTGTGGGCCATTATTACCGAGCCATCTTCTGTCGCCTTTTTCCCGCTCGCTATAGTGAAACACGATCTATCGGAAGGATAAGAATAAAAAAGAAGGGATAGAAATAGGCACAGGAATAGGGCACAAATGACGGCGAGTTGTCCGGATCGAATTTGGTTTCTCATATTAATAAACATACCACAAATGAAGGAGAAATTCAAAAGGATTCAGCATCATTTTTTAAAAAATTTTAGATTTAAGCCGAGGTTCTGCGATAAGCGGCGATAATTTCTCCCACGTACATGCGGTGGTAGTCTTTTTGTGGGTAATTGCCATCGATGGTTTCGTCAAGAAAAAAGCGGGGATCGAGGTCATGGTAATACGATTTATTACACACCAGGATCAAGCGGGCTTCATCGAAAGCTATGGCTTTTTCCCGGATGGTGAAGGGGGTAAGGCCTGCTGTTTTTACTTTATCCGTATCCCTACCGGATTGAGTACCAAGGACATTCAGCGCTTCCTTATATCGATCCGGGAAAAACGACAGGGTATAGAATTCATTCTTCTCCATGAACTCGTATGTATAGCGGGTGGGGCGTACGAAACAAAAAGAGACTTTTTTGTGCCATAATACTCCAAAGCCTCCCCATGCAGCGGTCATGGTATTAAAATCCCGGTGACCCGGGGTAGTTCCGGCAGTGATTAGCATCCAATCTTTTTCTAACAATTTAAAAGGGTTATCCGCGATTCGATATACCGGGACCGGTTCGAAATGACTATTCATGCTGTCCTCCGTCAGGCGGTTGTTTCGGCTTATCGATGCCGAACTTCCTGGCCATATTATCGATGGCCCATTTTTTTACTACTTCATATACAATATCTCGTTTTATCGGTTTGGAGATAAAATCATTCATCCCCGCAGCGATGAATTTTTCTTTATCGCCTTTCATGGTCAATGCCGTCATAGCGATAATGGGGATATCTTTATAACCCAGGTCCCGGATAATACGGGCTGCTTCTTTTCCATCCATCACCGGCATCTGGATATCCATTAAAATAATGTCGAACTGATCGGGGTGTGCAGTAAATTTATCTACGGCTTCTTTCCCGTTATTGACCAATTCCACCTGGTACCCTCCCTTGGTTAAGAGGTGTAATCCCAATTTTTGGTTAATCAAATTATCTTCCACCAGGAGAATCCTGACGGAATGTTTGGCGTTATCCAGCACCGAGTGGCGCGTAGCCAAACTCTCTTTTTTCAATGGTAGGAGGGATGTTGAATTCCGGTTCACCAAATGATCGATCATTTCCAATATTTTTTGACGTTGAACCGGTTTGGGTAAAAATCCGTCGAAACCGAACTCGCTTAAGAGAGTGGAGCTTCGTTCAATTGCCGATGAAAAAGCGATTAAGGGTAAAGGCCTGGAAGACGGCATATTTTTAAGTTGCTGGGCTACATCATACCCACTGATCCCGGGGAGCCTTATATCGAGAATACAGATGTCGAAAAATTCGTTCATGCGGTAACTTTCTTCGATTGCCGGCAATACTTCTTCGCCGGTAGTAAGAGTTGCAGCGGTCATTCCCACAGTTGTCAAAATATGGGATAATATTTCCAGGTTTTTTTCATTGTCATCCACGATCAGGGCTTTTTTCCCCGTCAGCGCATGAGAAAACGAAGGCCGCCGGGTTGCGTTTATGGTTTCCTGGGCAGGTTTTTTTACCCGCAATTTAAAATGAAATAGGCTTCCTTTATCGAGTTCGCTTTTCACCCAGACATTGCCTCCCATGAGTACCGCCAACTGGCGTGAAATCGGGAGTCCCAAACCTGTACCCCCATATTTTCGTGTCGTGGAACCATCTCCTTGCTGGAATTTTTCGAATATCATTTCCTGTTTATCCGCCGGGATACCGATTCCCGTATCCCGGACCGTGATGTGCAGCGTATAGAACTCATCGTCTTCATGTTCCAGTGCCAGCGTGATTTCCACTTCCCCTTCTTCCGTAAATTTAACGGCGTTTCCCATTAAATTGATCAATACCTGCCGGAACCTACCGGGATCGCCGTTTACTACCGCCGGGACATTATCTCCTACCCGGCAAAGAATTTCGATAGGTTTATTACCCAACCGGGGTCTCATCATTTCGCAAACATCAAAGACACTCACTTCTGGGTCGAAATCGATGAATTCCAGTGCCAATTGCCCTGCCTCCATTTTGGATGCATCCAGGATATCGTTTAATAATCCCAGCAGCGATTGACCGCTGCGATGAATGGTTTCTGCATAATCCAACTGTTCGCCCGCTAACCCGGATTCCAGCAGCATATCTGTAAAACCGATCACCGCATTCATGGGGGTTCGAATTTCATGGCTCATCCGGGCCAGGAAATCGCTTTTCGAGCGGTTTGCCATCTCCGCTTTCTGGCGTTCTGCTTCCAGTTCCGCCGTTCTTTCGGTTACCAGCTTTACCAATTCGAGTTTTTGGGCCTTTACGCGCCGCATCCTCACCCAAAAAACCAAATAGACCGTTAAGCCCGCCGCTAGCAGGAGCATTATCCTGAAAAGATCGGTCTGCCAGAAAAATGGCAAAATAACCAGCTTAACCGACGTACCCTCTTGGTTCCAATAGCCGTCGCTGTTCGAACCTTTAACCCGGAATGTATACGTACCCGGGCGTAGATCGGTATAACCGGCATAACGCCGCGTGCCGCACTTTATCCAATTTTTATCGAAACCTTCCAGCTTATAGGCATATTGATTCCTCTCGGGCCGGCTGTAATTCAATGCGGCAAACTCGAAAGAAAAATAATTCTCATTCCCCTTCAATTTGATTTCTGTTTGCGGGGATATGATACCGGATCGAGCCCTGGGTTTGTTGAACACTTTAAAAGACGTAATCGCCACCGGCGGGATATATTTATTTTCTTTGATCTCTTCGGGAGAAAAAATATTGAAACCGTTAATTCCTCCAAATAACATCTCTTTACTCCAGGGACTTTTGAAAGCGGCCCCTGTATTGAATTCATTGGCCTGGATGCCGTCGTTGGAATCGAAATTTTTAAAAATCCCGGGGTTGGGGTTAAAGAGGGAGAGTCCGTTATTGGTGCTTAGCCAGAGGTTCTTGTGCGAATCTTCCAATATCCCATAGACAACGTTATTGGGGAGCCCATCGACGATGGTATAGGACTTCCATCGGTTTTTTTCTTTATCGAAGCGGTATAGTCCTCCTCCCAACGTCCCGACCCAGAGTGTGCCGCTGCTGGATTTTAAAATCGTTTTAATCGAATAGTTGGCGATACTGCCGGGTGTATTGGTATCCTGCGGATAGCGGCGGGCTTTCCCGGTTTTAACGTCCAGCAGGTTCAAACCTTTATCTTTTGTGCCCACCCACAGTATCCCGGGGGACTCTTCAAAAAGAGTCGTAATAGTATTGCTGCTTAAGGTTTGCGGTGAACCCGGATGGAAGCGGTAGTGGGTAAATTTCTTTGTCGCCGGGTTGAGGCGGTCCAATCCGCCGCCATTGGTACCTACCCATATAAATCCTTCATGGTCTTCGATTAAAGTCAGTGTTTTATTTATGCTTAAAGACCCCGGGTCATCGGGGTTATGTTTAAAGTGTTTTGCTGTTTCCGCGGCCGGGTCGAAGAAATCTACCCCTTCATTCCTGAATCCGATCCACAATTTACCGTTTTTATCGACCGCGATACCGATAATATTATCCTGGGTAATAGACCTGGGGTTTGCCGGGTCATGTAAAATATTGGTGAAGCTATTTTCGGCGCGGTTGAATTTAGCCAGGCCGCCGCGTGAGGTCCCGATCCAGAAAATTCCTTCCGGTCCTTCGTTAATGGCAAAGATTTGGTTATTGAGCAGGCCGCCCGGCATCCCCGTGATATGCCTATAATGGGTGAATGCCGGTCTCTTGTCATCCAGGAGGCTAATCCCCCCTCCCCATGTCCCGACCCAGATTAATCCTTGCCGGTCCTGGAAAATCGCCGGTACAAGATTATTGCTGAGGCTGAAATAGTCAATCGCATTGTGTTTAAAAATATAGGGATTTTTTGATCCTTTCTCTAATAGGATGAGGCCCTCCACTGTTCCGATCCATACTCTTTCTTTGTTGTCTTCAAGGGCGCAATAGGTGCGGTTATCGAGAAAAGGAATCAATTGCATGGTTATGTCTTGATGATGGACAAATTTACCTGTAGATGGGTATAGTTTATCGAAGCCCTTATCGGTGGCGATCCAGATGCCTTTATCCCGGCTGTTGCATAATGCGTTTATCGAGTCGCTTCCAATAGTGTTGGGGTCTCCTGGGTTATGGCGGTAGCATATGAATTCGCCGGTTTTTTCGTTAACCCGGCAAAGTCCATTATCGGTGCCGATCCATAACCTCTTTTGGCTGTCTTCTATAATTGCACTTATTATGTTGCTGCTTATGGAATAGGGGTCTTTGGGGTTATTCCGGTAATGGATGAACTCCCGGGTTCCCGGGTTCATTTGATCCAGGCCGTTATTTGTGCCAACCCACAGCGAACCGTGTTTATCCTGGTAAATCGTTATAACAATATTGTCGGCCAGGCTGCCGGGGTTTCCAGGATTATTGATATATAATTCAAACCGGCCGTTTTTCGGGTTATAGCTGGTGAGGCCTCCGTTTTCCGAACCTATCCATAATATCCCGTCCCTATCTTCGAAAAGACATGTGATAATTTCGCTGATTAAATAATTTTTCGATTCTTCATTAATGGGAGAGTAGACTTTTGTTTCATAGCCATCGAAGCGAATCAATCCCGTGTTAGTCCCGAACCACATATAACCTTGTCGATCTTGTAGGATGCAGTTAATTGTATTTTTGCTCAGTTCTTTTTGGGATAAAAAGTGATGGAAGGCCAGGTGAGGGGGGTTGTTCGACGCGGGAAAAAGATAGTCAATCCCGGCTATTGCGGTATATACTACGGTGAGAAAAACTAAAAACCGATAAATTCGCTTTTGTCTCATAAGATTAAGTTTAAAGAAAAAAGAAAAAAATGTCAAATCCACCCTACTACCCCAGATTTACCATAAGTTTTGACAGGACCTTGTTTGTAAACCATCACGGATGGGCAGGTTCCGACACCTCCTAAAACTTTTAATAATGTATATAATCAAAAGCTTTGGGAAGTCCAGGAACCTTTTCTCGAAAAGGTTTCTGGTCGTCGAAGACAACCTGTGTAACGGGTCTCAACAGCAAAGGTAACGGCTGCATTCACCCAACAAAACCACGAAACCGGGAACCTTTTCGGCTCATCCCGCCGGCTCGAACCTGTAGAGAAGCCACCCCGGGAACCAGGGTTAAACCTCGTGAAATCCCAAATGACACCCTTTTCACGGTCAAAAAGACGTTTAACCGTAGCGTATGGGCGCGTTTCGATTAAAACCGTGATTTGAAGCACATTGCCGAAGCTCAAAGCGCGGCCGTTGAATGTTTAACATTCGTCGTTCAATGTTTAACATTCGTCACTCAATGTTTAACATTCGTCGCTCAATCTTTAACATTCGTCACTCAATGTTTAACATTCGTCGCCCAATGTTTAACATTCGTCGCTCAATGTTTAACATTCGTCGCCCAATGTTTAACATTCGTCGCTCAATGTTTAACATTCGTCGCTCAATCTTTAACATTCGTCGCTCAATGTTTAACATTCGTCGCTCAATGTTTAACATTCATCACTCAATGTTTAACATTCAACGTCGGAGTTCAGAGCCCCGATTTTCTTTTCCAAAACGCCGGGGGACATGCCCAGGACGCTGCTGGAAAACCGAAACGACCGGTTTATAGGGTTAAAAGCAGGGATATTGCTGTCCAGGATGTAGAGGATGATATCCCGAAAGCGTCCGACGCAGCGTAAGGCCGCGGTTTATGTTAAAAGCCCAGGGCTTGCCGTACAAAATGGGCAGATTTATGACCTGATATTTGCCATCAACGGGTTTCATTCGATTTTTAATTATAAGCGCTCATTAAACCCCAAGGGAATATCTCGGCTGGCGGCTCAATGGCTCAAATTTTCCAGGCGATACTCCTCGGACCATTGATTTCAATGACCGGGAGTAAAAAAATGGTCAGCTTGATGGCGAAACTAAATCAAACCGATTTGCTTTTTCTAAAAGAACTTGTCGAAGCCGGCAAAATAGTACCGGTTATAGATAGACGTTATACTTTAAGCGAAGTCCCCGAAGCGGTCCGTTATCTTGAATACGGGCATGCCGCTGGAAAAGTAGTCATAACTGCGGCCCATAACGACAAAACCTAACAAAAAGCTTCTTACGCCCTAAAAGGCTGACAGCGGGCGGCATGAAGCCGCCCACTACTATTAACCAATATTCTTCCGCTGTTAAAACTAATCCCGAACTTTTAACCGACGAAGAGTAATCCACACCACCCCGGACCCAATGATCACGATACCGATAAATCCGAAAATATACGACGGATTCTTAAATATCTCCGGGATATCCACTTCGAAAAATTTCAAAGCGGCAAACAAAATCCCAATCAATGCTTCACCGGCAATCAAACCGGAAGCCAACAACGTACCGGTATTGTTTACTTTCTCCTTGTCTTCTTCCGGGAGTTTCTTCTTTTCAGTATACCGGTCGACGATTCCCTTGAAAATACCGCCGAGGAAAATAGCAAAAGACGTATCGATGGGCAAATACATACCGACACTGACCAGCATGGGACTCTTGATCTGCATGAGTATAAACGCGATGCCCATGAACATCCCGATAACGATCAAAATCCATTGGGTTTTCCGCTCCATAATCCCTTTGGCTACGACAGCCATTAAACTGGCCTGGGGAGCAGCGATCTTTTCACCGCCGAAACCGCCGTTAGCCTGTAGGATTTCATTCTGCTTTTCCGGGATAAGGGCTTTAATTTCATCGATGGTGTATTTTTTTTGAAGGATAGTGGAATTATTGCCGGTGTATACCACTTCATGGATTCCCTGTTTTTCCAGGGCGGCAATTTTATTCGAAACGGCCTCTTTGATATCCCCGAGATGGAGAATCGAGAGAACGGCAAACATGACGACTGCGGCAGCAGTAACACCGAAAATATCGCCGACCTGCATGCGCCACGGTGTGCAGCCGAGGATATGCCCGGCTTTCAGGTCCTGCATCATTTCACCGGCTACGGAAACGGATACGCACGTAAACGCGGCAATACCGAGAACCGCAGCGATACCGCTGTTTCCTTGCAAACCGAATAGAACCATCAAAAAGGCAACAGCAATTAATACCGTTACGGTCAAACCGCTGGTAGGATTGCTGCTGACGCCGATAATGCCGACAAGATAACCGGAAATAGCGGCAAATACAAACCCGAGAATCAACATTAATATGGCGGCAACAACCGCAGCCATAATATTATGGGAAAACCAATTGAAAATAAAGAAAACCACGATGGAAATACCCACGATAGCCATTAAAACCCACTTGATGTCGATATCTTTATCGGTCCGGGGTAATTGAACATCGTCCGAACCTTTACTGCGGGTCAGGTTCGAAACGGAACGGGCGATCCCGTCTATCAAGTTTTTACGCATTTTGTACAAGGTATAAAAGGCACCGACTAACATTCCCCCGATGGCAATATAACGGACATATTCCTTCCAAACACGGTAAATCTCATCCGCCCAACTGGGAACAGACTCTGCATCGTTGAAATGCAAAAAATAAGCGAGGGCAGGCGCGATCAAACCCCAGGCCAGGACACCGCCGCTGAAATTGATCCCGGCCAACTTCGGCCCAATTATATACCCGACTCCAAGAAACGCAGGGCTCATTTCGGGTCCCCGCATCAATATCTTCCCCTTCCCGATGGAAAGAATATGTTGAAATTTTAACCCGATAATTTTAAATTCGGTCAGGACAGTATAAGCCAACCCCCCTGCCATACCGGAAAGGAGGAACTTCGAACCGCCGGAACCTTTTTGGCCAGCTTTGTGAATTTCCGAAGCAGCTACGGACTCGGGGAAAGGCAGTTCTTCGTTGTCTACCAGGATGCGCCGTAAAACGGTGACAAACATGATACCGAGAATCCCGCCCACTACCAGGATAATGGTAGAAATAATGTAATGTTCGGGAGTGAAAAAAGGTAACCATATACCGGAAATAAAAAAGGCCGGGAGGGTGAAAATAGCACCGGAAGCGATATTACCGCCGATAGAACCGACGGTCCTGGCGCAATTTTCTTCCAGGATGGTTCCTTTAAACGCTTTAATAATAGCCATACCGATGACGGCAGTGGTATAAGTAGCCGCTATCGTCATCCCGGCTTTGAGTCCCAGGTAAGCATTGGCTGCTCCCATAAACATCGCCATGACCACACCCAACAGCACTGCCCGGAGAGTCAATTCTTTCATATTACTGTCAGCACTAACGAAAGGTTTGAATTTCTTTTGTTCCATGGTTTTTTTCCTTGATTTTAAGATTTGTTTTGATTTTTTTGAAAGAAATAAAAATAGAGATAGAGAAGTCTATTACGGTGAAAAAAAGCCTCGTTCAACCTACACGGCATAGACGTTCCTCCCATCTTTAAAAGTACCATATGTGGAGAATATTGTCAATAATCGTATTCGTATTATCGTAATTATTCGGATTCAAATCAACTCGCGGGATGCGTTTTCCAGGGAGTACGGATCGAAACGGATCAGAGATAGTTCCGGACCTTCGTGTGAAGCATTAAACGAGTGAGTGCGGATGAATCGATCGCGCCAAGCACCGGTCAACCGCGTGGATTCATGGATATGCCCATGAAGAGTCAAAAGCGGCTGGCGTTTGGAAATAAAACGTTGTATTGCTGCACTTCCGACATGAATATCCACCTGGATATCGTTGATTTTTCTGCCCATGAGATCGGCACGATCGAGTTTACTTCCATGCGGGGGGGAATGAAACAAAAATATCGAGCGACTCACGTCAGCATTCCGCGTCAATTCGGTCAAATCTTTTTCAATAGTGGAATGGAGCAATTCCTGCGGGGTAATGGGAACGGTAAAACGGCCATCCAGGGGAGAAATACAACCGGGCCTGGTAAAATCCGTCACATCGAAACGCTCCCAATCTTTTAATAGAAAAGGAGAGGGAGGTATAAACGAATACCCGTAAACAGTAAAAGCGTTCCATGAAATGGATTTGAAATGACAATAATGCCATATTCCTTTTTTTTCGGCATCGATAACGTCGGATTCCCTGAACCGGCCGTCATCATTACCGAGGATTATAAAAACCTCCGGGTAGGCGTTTCCAAGGTTTTGACGGAGGTGGGAAAATTCCGAGACCAGGAATTCGGAGATAAATTGTTCATATGCCGGTGCGGAGTCTTTTAAAGCGGTTAAGTAGGAAGGGAGGATATCGCCTCCGATAAAGACCGCACCGGGTTTATGGGAGAGGATGTATTGGAAGAGTTTGCGGTAACGGGTGAGGCTGCCGTGGAGGTCGGAAACAAAAATGCAATTCGATGAGGGCATGGTGATTTATAGGGCTTCGTGGAGGTGCCTTCGGATGTTAGCCACGTGGTTGGCGTGTCCTAATTTTCGATTTTCCAATTGGCCGCCGCCTACGATGATACCGGCAACCTCGCCCTGCCGGTTGACCAGGGGCGCGCCGCTGATGTATTGAGGAAGGTCCGTGCTTTTTTCAAATGCGTAAATCATGGAGCGGTCGTCGATTTCTACGATAACAGCTTTGAATAAACCCGGGACGTGGGTATCTTGAGGTCGAGCCACAATCCAAACCGGGTCTCCTTTTTGGGGAATTCGTTCAGCCAACGCAGCAGGTTTAAAATGGCCGGCCTCGGCCGACGGTATGGTAAAAACAGCGATATCGCGATCGGAAAACGGCTCTTCTTCGCCGGTCCTGGCGTTGGGTAAAACTAGCATAGGCCCGGCTGGGGAGAGAAATTCCATCATCCAGTTGGGAGCGAATACATCGAATAAATCCACACCCGTGACCCGGGAGGGCAGCTCGCAGCCGGTATAATGATTATTAGCGGAAGTACAATCGATTTTCAAATACTTGATCATCGGGTCCATAACGTGGAGGGCCGTTAAAAGAAGCGGTGTCCGGTGATAATCTTTCCCGGGATTCACAACAAACCCATAGCCGGCGATAAAGGATTCCGACGCGGCGGAAAATATGGGCCTGGCAACAAATGGATGGCGAATAGCAGGGGGTGAAACCTCGGGGTGATCGACTTTAAGCCAATCGGTGAAAAGATGGGCGGGTTTTCCTTCGACGTGGGAGAAATGGTGCCGGTTAATTTTGTGTGTATCTGCCAGGGTATTGTCGGCAGGGTGTTTGATTTTGCCCTGGAGAAACAAATTGTAACACGGTTCGCACAGGTCGTTATCCGGCCCGTCGGGGCAGGATTCGCAGTGATATCTTCGTCCTGTAATGGGGGCTGAGCTGCAATTGTGACAGCGGTTCCACGGGTGGATATTTACATTCACATTCTCATTCTCATTGGATATGAAATTCATTTTAATTCTCCTTGAAAATTTAAAACTGTGAAATGAATCTCCAAATAAAAAAATAAAGTTTATCCGATTTCGAATTTTTTATCAACAGGGAAAAAATATGAAGGGAGAAAAGCGAGAAAACTTGCCTGTCCCCTTTTTTATGAAAACTTGCCTGTCCCCTTTTTTATCGACAGGGAAAAAATATGAAGGGAGAAAAGCGAGAAAACTTGCCTGTCCCCTTTTTTATCGACAGGGAAAAAATATGAAGGGGAAAAAGCGAGAAAACTTGCCTGTCCCCTTTTTTTTATTATTATTATTATTATGACAATATGGACAGAGACCGAATTCGTGGTATTGGAACTGGATCGATTTATTTTTTGCCAGCTACACCATGCCCCAATTCATTCCCAGGACTTTTCTGCAAAATGGACATTATGGACGGAGAACGATTTACGAATTATTAATCCTCGTTTTAAAATTCGCAATTATCAATTATCGATTAACAATTATCAGAAGAGGAGGACAGCAAAGGAATCAATATATCAAAACTAGTTCCCGCTTCGATTTGACTGCGGACCGATATGTATCCATTGTAGCTGCTCACGATTCCATGAACGATAGCCAGCCCTAAACCTGTTCCCTGGCCGGGTTCTTTGGTAGTAAAATAAGGATCGAAAATACGTTCCATATATTGGGGCGCTATTCCACAGCCGGTATCTTTAATAATAATTTGAACATACTCTCCCTTCAATAATTTATTGTCGGCGATATTAACATTTTCATCATTGATTTCAAGTTTTTTAACCTGGACAGATAGGGTTCCCTTTTTTCCTTCCATAGCCTTGGCAGAATTGGAGCAAAGATTCATTATAACCTGGTGGACATGGACAGAACTTCCCATAATTATTAAAGGTTCATCGGCGATATCGTGCCGAATTTCGATGTTGGAAGGGAGAGTCGAACGCAGCATTTCCATTGTTTCTTTAATGATCGTATTCACGATAATGGGGGACAGCGAATCCTCTCCTTTGCGGCTAAAAGTGAGAATCTGGCCCACCAGTTTTTGAGCACGGCTGACCGCCATGATTAATTGGGACAAATTATAGCGGAGTTGTTCCATACTTTTGGGAATATCCAAAATAGACAATTCGGCATAACCGAGAATAATAGCCAGGATGTTATTAAAATCATGGGCAATGCCCCCGGCCAACGTACCGATGGATTCCATTTTTTGAGACTGGCGGAGCTGCTGTTCCAGGTGGATACGTTTTTGTTCATTTCTCTTTTGTTCCGTGATGTCGGTCAGATAAGAGAGGATGAAATTTTGGCCGTCGATATCGATACATTGGTTGTTGACGATGATATTCCTGGTTTCGCCGTTTTTTCGTTTATGTTGAGTTTCAAAAGTGCTTTGTTTGGTGCTGCACAAGAGTTGAAAGTGGGCCCGGATGTCCTCGGTGGTTTTTCCTACTTCGTAAGCTTCGACCGGGATATTTTTGAATTCCTCGCGGGTATAGCCGAGGTTTTTATGAGCGGTATCGTTAAATTCCACGGGGCGGTGGGTATTTAAATCATAAAGGATAATGGAGTTAGCGGCTTGTTCGAACAACGCGCGGTATTTTTCCTCGCTGGCCTGTAATTCCTTTCCCGACTGTTCCAATTGGAGAATCGTATCGTTGAGCTGTTTATTTTTTCCCCGGATCTGGCGATAGAGTTCAAAACTCTCCAGGGCACTGGAGCAGGCGATAATAGTAATAGAGAAGAGGAAGAGGGATAAATCCGAAATTTCCTGCGCGGGAGAACCAAGAACACCGACAAATAAACCCCTGCTGCGAGAGGACGTATTCATGGAATGGAGGATGATTTGATCTTGTTTATCTCGAGATGAAACCACCACGGGTTTATTCCGGGTCAGCGCCCAAAAAAAAGTTTTATCCTCGATTAAATAATTGATCTCATTATCGACAGGAGTTGCATAATCCGGGGGGTCCGTGTATTCCTGGTAAAAGTTCGAATCGTTTTCATCCACTAAATAGTAAGAAACAGCTTTAAGGTCCAGCAGGTGGCTGACACGGGCGGTGGTTTCGCGGATAATTAATAAAGGGTCGTCTATTTTATTGAGGCTGATGCGGAAATTACCCAGGTTTGCAGCCAATTCGATGGCTTCCAGGATAGTGCGTTTTTCCTTTTTTAAAGTTTCGATTTGTTCTTCCAGTACTCGGATGGTTTCTTGTGTGTTCATATTAGCATCATTCTTTAAGAAGATTAAAAGCATTTAAAATTTCGGATACCTGGCGATCGGCTTGCTTGATAGAATAGCTCAAAACGCTGGGAGATAGACCTGTCGAGACCCATGCTTCTTTTTTAAAAGGAGGGACGATGGGATTCCCGCTAAAGTAATACCCGAGGGTTTTGGCAATAATGTCGGAAACGTAGATGATGGAGGGTTCCGGAGGATTTTTTGAAATAAACGGGTTATGGTGAAAGCGGATCATTTGAGCCAACGAATTGGGAAAATTCCATTTTTTAAGCATTAATCCTGCGATGTCGGAATGATCATAGCCGAGCAATTCCTTTTCCACTATGTAGAGTGGGATATTGTTTTGGATAGATAACCGGATGGCGTGGGTGATGGTTTTCGGGAATTGTTTATAGATCAAAATACGGCCGATATCGTGCAGCAGGCCGCCGATAAAAAATTGTTCCTCGGATGTTTCGATTTTATAGTTAGCTAAAATCCTGGCCAGTACGCCGCAAGCGATGGAATGAAGCCAAAAACTTTTCATATCGCCCAATTCCTGTGGAATATCCTTGAAATAGCGTATGACGGAAATACCCATAGCCAGTGTAACCAGTTCCCGTCCGCCGATAAGAGTAATCGCACGGCTAATGGAATCGACATGGGTGGGAATACTATAGAAGGAGCTGTTGACTAATTTGAGAAGGGCAGCAGACAACCCGGGGTCTTTACCGACAACATCGGCCATCCGGACAGCGCTGCTGCGGCTGTCGTTCAAAACATTGACGATTTGAAAATATATATCGGGAAAAGAAGAGAGTTGAATATTCTTTTCGATTAAATCGTCGATAGATATTTTATTTTCTAAAGGAAGAGTATCGACAGTCTTACCGAATTTTGTCCCGTTTTCAAAGTAATTTTCGAAACCGGGTACCTCGATTCCTTTCGCCAGCTTTTCCGAAATTCGGATAATACATAGTCGTTTTAATTCTTCCAATGCTTCATGAGACTTATCGGAACAACTAAAAATGGAATCCACCCACGATCGAGCTTCCTTTAAAATGGTGGGATCGATCTGGGCTAATGCTTCCTTGTTAATGCTTTCTTTATTGACTCCTTCGACATCGGCAGCGGTAATTCCCCAGATTTTCATTACCCGGATATGCTTCTCTTCTATTTGCGACCCTCGACCCAGGAGAAACCTGCCCCGTGAATCCAGCAGGTCGCTGTGCAAAATCATGCCTATTTTTAAATCATCGACATTTACTTCACCCACGTTATACCCCGGTATATTTAATTTTAGCACCTCACATAAACGAGAGATAACCGATTTTCTACCAGTGAAACATTTAATTCTAACAAAATAAAAAAAAAATAACAAACATTTTTTTAAATTTTTTTACGGGATCGATCTTTTTTGCAGCACTGGGGTTAACAGCGGGATTACAAAATAATTGCACAAGGCATTGACTTTTTAATCCTGTTGAAGTATTAAATTATATATCTAAACTGTCTTTAATAATTAAAACGATTGGAGAAGGAGGAAAAATGGGTTTATTAACAACAAGTATTTTGGTCTCGATCATGCCGAAAGCTGATGGGAATAAATGGGTAAAGGTACTGAACGATGCGATGGACCGGTTTTTTATCAATACACCGTACCGGGCTGCAGCTTTCCTGGCTCAAGCTGCCCACGAATCCGGGGAACTGTGTTGCCTCGCTGAAAACCTGTATTATTCGGCCAGCCGTTTAATGCAAGTATTTCCAAAACGTTTTCCTACATTGGGAAAAGCCAAACTGTACGAAAAAAACCCGGGAAAACTGGCCAATTATATTTATGCCGACCGGCTGGGCAATGGAAATGAAGCCAGCGGCGACGGATGGAAATACCGGGGACGGGGAATTTTCCAACTGACCGGGCGGGGAAACTACCGGGAAGTCGGAAAAGGATTAAATATAGACCTGGAAAATAATCCCATATCCGTCGAAGAACCGCCCAATGCGGCACTGACTGCCGCCTATTTCTGGAAATCACACGGTTTGAACGAATTGGCCGACGACCAGAATAACGATAATGACGACGAGGACTTTGTAACCATTTCGATTAAAATCAATGGGGGCCGCGTGGGTTTAGCCGATCGCCAGGCTTATTGGAAAAAAGCCAAAGCCGCTTTCAATATCAAATAGCCACACTACGTGTGGATTTATAATGGCACGGAGTAACCGTGCCATCCGGCGGCTTCCTTAATTGTCAGCCGCTTCATTAGAGAACTTTTACGGGACCAACCGGGGTGTGCTAAGTTCTTGTTAGTGTCCGGCTCCGTTGATATTTATTTTCTTTTATTTGTATTGTAGAACAACGTGAAGAGGATTATAAGAGGAGAGTTGTAGATAGAATTATTGCCAGATTACTTTTATCCCTTCAACTTCTTTGAATTTAGTGTCGGAAGAAATGATGGGAATATCCAAATATTTTGCAGTTGCCAGGATTAATCGATCATGCAATTCATAAAAATCCACCGATTGAGCAGCTAATATTATTTCAGTGGATAAGTTGATTATTTTATAGATACTGGATAATCGAATCTTCTCTACAACTTCTTCCAGTGAAATAGGTATTTTTTTTCTTTCTGCCAGGTATAATATTTCCATGATACTAATGGTGGAGATACTGAAAGTGCAAAGGCCTTTTTCAGCTTGATCGAATATTCTTTTTACCTTTTGAGGCAATTTGCCAGTATTTGACAAATATCTAACCAGTGTTACTGTATCTAATAGATATTCCATCAATCGAATTTTCGTAAGTCCATTTTTGATTGGATTTCAGTCCTTAGGTCTTTTAATTCTTTCTCAATATCGATATTTTCGAATCCTTTGTTCTCCCAAATCCCCCTCACGCTGACCGGTTTTTTGGGTTTGACTTTACTGATATACAATATATAATCAATGAAAGAACTCACTTCATCCAATTTGCCGGGGGGTACAAAAGCCAGGTTACTCATAATTTCTATTTTCTTTAATTGTGCCCTGTTCATTGTTTTTCTCACTTATAGCATCCATATTATATTCCAAATTCCTATTGATTTCAACCGGATTCCAGGTTTAAAAAAATTCTCCTTCGCAGCGGGGAAGTGCGGTGACCGTCTGTGACGAGCTATTCACGGTTATTGGTGTATTTGACGATCAGGGTATCCCGCAATTGAAGGTAAATATCGAGGACGCGGTTCATTAAACTATTGGAGTAATCGGTGAGGTATTTTTGCGCAGCCTGGGGATTTTTCTGAAGTAATTTCAGCGCTTCTTTTTCTATTTCGGCTTGTTTTTTGAATATCTCTTCTTCAAAAGGGTTCCGTGCCGCCCAAATATCTTTGATGGCTTCCTGGAAACGCAGGAAAGCCAGATTATCGACAAAATCGATGGCCCAGCGTGCGGATTTTGCATCGTATTTTTCCGGGTCATAGAGGTTGTAGCAACCGGCTACCGATAAATTACCTGCATAAATGGGAACATAAGGGCTGATATACGGGTTATCGAGGTATACCCAGTAAATCCCGCCGATTTCGTCGGGTAACCAATTTCTTAGCTGGCATATCATCCCGTAATGGCCGCGGTGGCGTGCAACAGGCCGGCGGTTGGTCAACTTCAACAACTTCCTTAATTCGCTTCCCGGGAAAGGAGTAGCGAGTGAGCTTTTAACAAAACCGCCTTTTCCATCGGTAACCAACCATTGGGGACCGGAAGTGAGATCATAAATGGTTCCTTCAAACGTAGACCGCTGGAAAGCCATGATATCTCGAACGGAAATTTTCTTTTCGGGTTTCACGGAAAAAGGATACATGGACAATGGTTCGACGGTTTGGTAATATTGGTTGATTCCTTTATGGGGATCGTTTTTGAGATAACGGTCGGGCCATTGGGTGTAGTGAGGGGCAAAAGTAGTAAAGAACAGCCAGAATCGACTGGTGGCAAATTCCTGGGGCAGCGGCGAATAGGTTTCCTGCCAATTGAAAGCTTTACCGCTTTTGGGGTCGTACCATCCGCGGTCGATGGCTTCTTGCATATAATTGGAAGAGACCATCACGTTTTCTTTGTCGGCGATGTCGATTTCTTTAATAATACTCCAATTGGGGATAATCATGGCTTCGTCGTCCCGGAGTCGTTGGGCGGCCCAGATGGCGCCGGGTTTGCCGCTCCCGGGTTTCCATTCTTTTCCGACGGAAAAGACTTCAAAAGCCCAAACTTCCTGGGGGTCTGCGATAAAGAGGCCTTCGGAGCCGTCGCCGGAAGAGGGTAGAAATCCGTAAGTAGTCATTAACTCCCCGATCAATTGAACGGCTTCCCTGGGTTTTTTGCATCGTTGAAGGGCAAAAATCTGGGCTTGTTCGATGGTCATGATTTGATTGGGTTTATTGTCTTTGTCCCGGATCACAACCAGTTCGGGGCGCTGCGCCATGGTGCTTTCCGCGATGCCCAGTTGAAATTCATTAACATGGGAGTAGGCGGAGTGAAAATAGCGGTAGGTTTCAGTAACCTGGGGGATATAGCCGATGATTTCGCCATCGTCTTTCAGAGGCAGTCCCAGGTCCTGGATGCCGTAGTAAACGGGAGCTTTATCGCCGGGTTTGAATTTCATCCGGGGGACAACGTAGATGCGTGAATCGGGGCCGCAGTCGGTGTGGGAAATGATTACGGATCCATCTTCCGTGGCATTTTTGCCGGCAGCGATCATGGTACATCCGAAACCGGCACTTTCAAAAGCGGAGATGACAAACAAGATTAAAGCGATTAATAATAGTTTATATTTCATTTTTTATCCTTCATGATTATTACCACCTTTTATGCTAAAATTTTTAATAATCTATAATCAAAAGCTTTTGGCGGTCCATGGGGTTAACTCGCTGCACCGGAGCATATTAATAAAATCCGAGCCATTGTAAATACCCCTTCGTAACCGCGTGCCCATGCACTGGGCGTCACGAAAAGGGGCCTGGTGGCCGAAGGCTTCGAAAGTATTAAAAAGAACGCGCCTGGCGCGGATCGAACGCGCGACCTTTGGTTCCGGAGACCAACGCTCTATCCTCTGAGCTACAGGCGCATCTCTTTTTTCCTGTATTATATCAAAATTATCCGAAAATCACAAGCTGGATTTTTTTAAAAAAAATGTTATACTTAACACTACTGTTCTCTACTCTCTACTTCTATGATCGATTTGAAAGGGAGGGTAAACGAAATTAACCCCAGGAGTAATTCTTACAATGACTGCAAATAAAATGCGTGTATATACCGGTATCACACTGGCGATGTTTTTTTGGAGCATATCCTATATCTGGACGAAAATCGTTTTCCGGAGTTATGCACCGATTACGACGATCTTTATCCGGTTGATTATCGGGTCGCTGTTCCTGTACATCTTTGGGCGTATGACGAAACGACTTCAACAAATCCAGCGAAGCGACTTCACTTTCTTCGCGGCGTTATCTTTTGTGCAACCTTTCCTCTATTTTTTGTGTGAAAGTTACAGCCTGACCTTCGTTTCCCCGACAGTGGCCGCGGTCATTATTTCGACGATCCCGCTTTTATCGCCGATAGGCGCTTATTACTTTTTCCACGAGAAGATATCGGTCCTGAATATCCTGGGGATTATCATCTCTTTCATGGGGGTGATCCTGGTGGTTATGAACAAGGATTTTTCTTTTTCAGCGTCGCCCACGGGTGTATTGCTTTTGTTTTTGGCTGTAATCACCGGTATCGTCTATACTCTATTATTAAAGAAACTCTCCTTCAAGTATTCGGGGTTAACCATCGTGACTTACCAGAACATATTGGGGATATTATGGTTTCTGCCTCTTTTCCTGGCGGTAGACCTGGGGAAATTTTTGAAAGTGGTCCCGACGTGGGATGTGATTTATTCTCTTCTTTTGTTGGGATTTCTCCCGACGTCGTTGGCCTACATTTTTTATACATATGCAGTCAAAAACCTGGGTATTTCACGGGCCAGTATCTATGCCAACATGATCCCGGTTTTTACTGCATCTCTTGCGTGGGTGATGCTGGATGATCCGCCATCCCTGCGGACCATTATCGGTATCGGGGTTGTGATAGTGGGCTTGACAGCAGCGCAAACCCGGTGGAAAAATAAAAAAGGCGCGATGTAAGACAATCGCGCCTCCTTTATTCAAATTATAAACACCTGGATTATTTCTTTTTTGTTCCTGCTTTCGGCAGTTCGGTTTTAGCTTTAGCGGGTTCAGCCTTCTTCTCTTCTTTTTCGATCAAGTCTTCCGGTTTTTTCATGATCTGGTTGACTCTCCAGGAATTCAAATAGAAAGGATAAGGGTTTTCGGAAGAGAAGGCGGGGTATTTTTCCTCCTGGGCTTCGCCTTCGGTGGGTTTAGCGCCGGTGGGGCTTTCGGCTTTTTTGAAAATGGACAGGGTATAATCTTTACGTCCTTTTAATTTCACGGTGCAGATGGGGGTATCGGCGTTTAAATCCTCTTTGGTTTTTCCTTCGATATATTCATCGCAGTTAAATTCTTTGAGCTCGGCTATGATGGCATCGACCTGGGATTTAACCACTTTTTGTCCACCCGGCGTTTCCCACGTAAAATTATCGTCTTGGGGTGCCGGTTTACTATCCGGGGAAGCAGTAGGAGTGGAGGTTTGAGATGGGATAGGTGTCATGGAAGAGCCGGGTTTGACTTTTTTTGTAAAGACAAAGGTTTGGTTGTCATTTTGGTAAGTGACTTCCGTGATTTCATTGGGATCGATATTCAGGGCGGATTTGTTTCTTAATTCATCCATTTTCAAATCGAATTGGCTTCGGAACGATTCACGGGCATAGTAGACGTTGTCGTCATCTTTTATTTTAACGAAAGTATGACCGTAAGTTTGAGCCATTTTCCCGACGACGAATTCCCGGATGGTTTTATCTTTTGCATAGGCTTTAACCTGGACGCCGTTTTCTTTATCGAGGTCGTACTTGGCGTAAGCCCCGCTGCGTGCGGCGAGGTCTGTGAGTTTCAAGTTGGAAATGGTGTTCAGCATCGGGTCGACTTTTTCCATATTCGTGGGGTAGCCCTGTGGATCGATGGTCCACTGCATCTCTTTTTTAACGAGGCGAAGGGTTTTATCTCCGCGGGTAATTTCCACTTTATCGATGGATTCTTTTTTAACGGGTTCGAGTTCAGGGATTTTATAATGGACCTGGTCGTTTTGTCGAAAAATTAAATAGCCGAGGAGTACGACAATAATCCCGGCCGGTATCAGGTATTCTTTTTTAATCGACATAATGGCATCCTCCTTCCATTAGTTGGATTTGGTAAAGATGGCCTGGATTTGTTTTTTCCTGGCTGTTCGCCGGACCCAGACTATTAACCCGAACACGATGAACAGTGCGGGTAAACCGCCGATATTGAAAATATTCACGATGGTCTTGGTAAAAGGTTTGATTTTATCGTCGAGGGGGTTAAACTGTTGTTCTTTAGACCGCATAACGGCGACATCTTCCTGGTTGTTGAGGAAATCCAACGTATTCATTAAAAATACGGCGTTGGGAGATGCTCCTTCTTCATCCATGACGGTATCTTTGAGTATTTCGGAAGTACCGAGTAAAAATATCCTGCCGGGTTTTCCTTTAGAGATAATATCGTGTTGTGCCTTGACTTCGGGTTGTAGAGTTGGGGTTGGGGCTGCAGGGGATGCGGGTTTTGTTTCGGTATTGGGTTTCGAGTCGGCGGGATTATTGGGATCAACGGTGGGTTCAATCGTGTTATTGGTGGGTTTTCCCGGGGCGGTTTTGCCTGCGAAGTAGCTGGGGAATTCACCTTCGAGAAGGTAAGCCAGCGGCCTGGCGAATTTTTCTTTATTATCTGCGGGGGGTTGAATCATAAAGGGCATTAAGTTAATACGGCCCGACATTTCCCAGGATTGTTCCGAAGAAGTAAACAATTGAGTCAATTTAAGCCCGTTTCGTTCGATTTTTTCTTTTTCTGCTTCCAGTGGAGAAATTTTTACCATTATCATTTGTTTGATGTTGGACATAAAATCCGGGTCCTGGTTAATCCGGTCGCCTTTGATGAGGGGAGCAAAATAGATATTCATTTCGTTCCCGTTTCGATCCTTGTTGACGTAGCAATCTTCATCCAGGAGGTAAGATTTTTTTACTTTCAAGCCGTAATGATCCAGGAGTTTTTCGATGCCGGAGTTAATGGGGAGATAGACGGGTTGTTGGAAGTTTTGTTGGTTTTGGGCCTGGATTTCGTTGAAGGCATCGATGAAAATGGCGATGGATTTTCCTTTCATTAAAAATTGGTCGATCTGGAACAATTGCCAATCGGAGAAGTTTTCTTTAGGTCCGGCGATGATAAGGGTGTCGATGCTGTCGGGGATTTCTTCTTTCTCCAGGTCGATTTCTTTGACGGAATATTCGCGGTTTAAGATACCGTTCAACTTGTTCAAGGCTTCTTGGTCCATGGGGCGCTGCTGCCCGGGCATGTATTGATCGGGGAGTTTGGGGGTTAAGCGTTGGGTGCCGTTGGATTTCACGTAGCCGATGTCTTCGTTGACATCGATGAGGGTATCGATGTTGTCGTTGATAAAGGCCTCGATGACGGGGGTATCCACCAGGAAGTACTGTTCTTCGACGCCGCGGTTGGTCAGGGCCATTTTGCGATCCAGCATGTTGCGTTCAACGGATTTTTTGCCGTTGCTAAGTTGTAGAACCACCATGCCTTTCCCGGCAGGGACTTTTACGCCGGCGGGGGGGGTGAGCTCCGGCCACTGGAGGCCGAAACGCTGGTATAAATTCAATAATTCATTGGTTTCAGCGGAGATAGAGGGGTCTTCATAAACCAGTTCCAATTGGCCGTAGTTTTTGCTGTTCAAGCGGTTCACGACTTCCTGTACTTTGTTTCTAAAGGCATCCAGGCCTTCCAATCGAACCAGGCCGGATATTTGCGATAGAGATGATGATTGCATTAAAATGACTTTAATTTTCGATTGCAGGTTGGCCAGTGCGGATATTTTATTGTTCATGCGCTGGATGGAGCGGGTGATTTTGTATTCGAGGCTTTCGGTGGTGGTGATTTCAGGGATTTTTCCCACCAGGTCGCCGTGCAGGAGCGCCATACCCATGTAAGCTTGTTGGACTTTCACTTCATCTTGTTCGATTTTTTGAACATTGATAGGGTATATCCCGTAACTCTGGGCTTTTTTTCGATTCTCTTCCGCTTCCTGGCTTACATCGCCTTCTTTGGCGGTAACATCTTCGAACCTATAACTGAGATTATTATTGGAAAAGATTTCGTACTCTTCCAACAGGTCGTGCAGGTAAACTTCCAGGTTGTTGTAGGGTGCGGGGAGGTTCTTAGTAAAAAATACATTGATGGTGAGGGGTTCTTTGAGGGTAGAAACGACGCGTTTACTCACATCCGACAGTGAATAGAGGCCGTTGGCGGTTAAATCCACGCGGTAAAAGAGTGTGACGCCTGCAACGTTGACCAGGATTACAATCAACAGGTACATGAGGAACTTATAATATTTTGACATCGATTTCGATTTTAATTTGCTCATGTCGGCCTCCTTACTTTTTCTCTTCCATGATGAGATGGGTGCCGTAAAGCGAAACAAACATTATCGACACGAAATAGAGAATATCTCGCGTATCGATGACGCCTTTGGCAATACCCTGGAAGTGATTGTTCGCACTGAAATATTGAAATGTTTTAACCCAACTGTCGGGCATGAACCACACCATGAAGTCGGTCATCAGGGTTAAAAAGAAACAGGCTGTCATGCCGATAATAAAGGCGATTACCTGGTTTTTTGTAATGGAAGATGCCAGCAAACCGATAGCGGTAAAAGCAGCTCCCAACAAAATTCCGCCGATATAACCGCCGACTACCGGCCCCCAGTCCAATTGCCCTAAAAAGCTGGTAAAAATCGCATAGAAGATCGTGGGTAAAAGCATGACTCCCACAAATGCCACTGCTGCAAAAAATTTACCCAATATAATATCTTTAAAAGTCACGGGCAAGGTTAAGAGTATCTCATAGGTTCCTACTTTCATCTCTTCTGAAAACAATCGCATGGTAATGGCAGGGATAATGAAAGAAAAGGTCATGGGCAGCATGGAGAAAAACCGGGTCAGGTTAGCTTGTTTCATCAAGAAGAAAGTGGAGAAAAACAAATACCCGATGACCAGCAGGAAAATTGAGATAACAATATACGCGACGGGGGACACAAAGTAGGATTTAAATTCCCGCAAAAAAATATTTTTTAAATTCCCGGAAGTTTTCGTTTCGGTATTAGGTTTGATTTTTGTTTCAGTATTCATGAGTTAACTCCCCTGGTAATTCTTCGAAAAATATCTTCGAAGGGTTCTGTTTTGGTCATTTCTCGCAGTTCCGAGATCGTAAAGTCTGCGGCCAGTTTGCCGTTGTTGATAATGATCACCCGGTCGCAGGTGGCTTCTGCTTCGCTGAGAATATGGGTGGAGAAGATAATGGTTTTTTCTTTCCCGATTCGTCGGATGATGTCGCGGGTTTCGGCGATCTGGTTAGGGTCGAGGCCTGCGGTGGGTTCATCGAGGACGAGGATTTCAGGGTTTCCCATTAAAGCATGGGCGATCCCTACGCGTTGGCGGTATCCTTTGGACAGTTCCGTGATGGATTTATGCATCACTTCATTTAAACTGCAAAGGTCGGCCAGTTCCTTAAGGTGAGGAAGTTTTTTGTCTTTGGGAACACCACGGATGTCTGCAACATAGTTCAAATAGTCATAAACCAGCATTTCAGGGTAGATGGGTGCGGATTCCGGTAGATAACCGATGAGTCTTTTTATCTCCAATTGATGGTCTTGGATATTAAACTGATCTTTGACCCGAATGGTACCGGAGGTTGGCTGGAGATACCCGGTTAATATCCTGTAGGTGGTGGTTTTTCCTGCCCCATTAGGCCCAAGGAATCCGAGAATTTCTCCTTTTTTTACCTCGAAACTGATGTTATCGACTGCGCACACATGTCCGTAGTATTTGGTGAGGCTCTCAAATTTAATCATGCGCATCTCCTTTAGTAAATTTATCTGTAACTTGTTTATATATTATGCCTCTCCCGGACGTTGAAATAAAATTTGTCCGGGACAAGAAAATTAAGATGAAATTTTAACAGAATTGAGGGTTTTGTCAAGAGCGATTAAAAACTTCTCCGGGGTTCTTCATTTTAAAATTCATGGCGGCCGTTTTTAGCGTGAAGCACATATTCTTTAACGTTTTCGTGGTAGAGTTCCCGGAGCCACCGGGATAATTCCCCGGGGCGGCCTGTTCCGACCGGGTTATCATCGATGCGCACCAGGGGCATCACTTCCATCAAGGAGTTGGTAAAAAAGGATTCATCTGCCCGTAATAAATCAGCCGTGGGGTATTTTCCTTCGCGCACCTCGATCCCTTTCCCTTTGAGGAGCTCGATCACTTTTTGGCGTGTGATACCCGGCAGTATCCCGCATTCCCTGGAAGGAGTAAAAACCGTTCCTCTTCTACAAAAAAACAGGTTACTTTTGCTGCCTTCGGCCAGGTAATTGGCACTATTCAGGAATATACACTCTTTAATATTTTCAGGTTCGTATCGTTTCAGCACCAGGATGTTTTCCAACTGGTTAAAGGTTTTATGGTTAACCACCGGGGAGTATTCGTTTTTGCGAAAGGGGGTGATTCGTGCTGAAAAGCCCGTATCATAATCGTGGGGCGTATAAGGAATACGGCGGTCGGTAAAAAAAATCCCCGGATCGATTCCTTCGGTTTCATTTCCAAAGGTTATGGAGAGGCGCACTGCGCCGCTTTCGAATTTTTTACGCCGGATATGCTCATGGACAGCCTGGGAGAGTTTTCCCGTTTCTAAGCGCCCCGGGAACGACAGTTCCAGGAAAGAATGGGCTAACCGGCTTAAATGCTCATTTACCAGGAATGGAATGCCCTCGTATATTCGAAATGTTTCGAATAATCCATAACCGAAATTCAAGCCCCAATCTTTAATAGAAATTCTCACCGCTTTCATCGTAAAAACCTTCTTTATTATTTAATATTAATCGGCTAAAAGCTTAATCCGTGTAAAAATATAATCCAAAGGGTCTTCCTTTAACGTAATTTTACAATACTCGGTATCCTGCAGCCGGTGTAACGGATATCCGTCGTATCCCAGGTAATTGCGGGAAACCCGTTTATCGAACCAGTGAACCAGGCGAATCTTCCCTTCGCTGATTTCAATGGCGGTAATACCCCTCTTGCCGATACCGCACCCGGAATTAAACATACAGGGGACCAGCGGGGCTTGGCCGGAGTTATACAGGTTACTGATGATATCTTCTCCGTCTTTTCGCTGTAAAATATCCACCAATTCTTTTTTGTACTTTTGGATTTTTTCTTCCAGTTCCTGTTTTTGGTTTCCAGGGGCAGACGGGTATTCGCGGCAGAGGCTTTCGATTTTGAATTTCAGGTTGTCGGATTTGGAGAGGGATTCATATAAAGGCCGGTGGGTATGACCGATCACCACGATTATTTTGTTTTTTTTTGCGAAGTTATAGGCGTTCTTTTCGATTTTGTATTTTTTTCGTTTATTTTGGGCCACCGTATAATTTTTAATTCTCAGCACGTTGGCCAGGAAACGCAAAAAGAAAGCGGTGATCCAGTGATAGAGTTTGAACCACCTATAACCCGCCTGGTGACCGTGGAAAATGAAAATATTGTTGCCTTTATAGTCCAGTTTGAGGGTCTCATGGACAGGGATGTTGAGGGGAAGTTTGTGGCGTAAGAGAATTTCATAATCATGGTTCCCAAACAATTTGAACAGGGAATCCCGGTCATGGAAGCGTTTGAAGACGGTATAGGTATTTTTCCAAAATGAAGTAATCTGGCGAAGGCGGAAGCGGTGGAGCTCCTCGACATCCCCGTTGAGAATGAGGGTATACTTTCCCGGTTCATAGTATTGCTCCAGTACTTGTTTGAATAATGGGCCATTTTGGAGAAAGTCATCCATATTGCTGCCGTTTCCCATATGCAAATCGCTGAAGATGACTAACCGCGAGTCATCGGTAATATAAGATGCCTGGGATTTCGAGAATAGATGGTACAACTTGTCGATATTTTTTTCCCCCAGGGTTCTTCGGATTTTTTTTCTTCGTGAAAACCGCGTCATTCGATTCGATTCCTTTATAAAATTTATTTTCTTACAGGAAAAGCCACCGTACAAAAAATTCCCGGAGAAAGGGGTGCGAAATTTTCTCCGTATTTATTTTAATAGAAAAAGAGTTTTTTTTCAATATCGGGCAATAGAAATCGGGGTTTAAAAGTTTTTAATAAAGGGATCAGGACAAGGTTTTGTTTGGGGGGGATTTTTTTGAATTTCGGATGATAAAAAGCGGGTGGGCCACCTCTCGGTGACCCACCCTTTTGGTCCGTTTGGACCTTTGTGTGGAGGGGGGGGGTTATATTATATATAACAAAATAAAAAAATAGGCCGCATACTAAACCTGGAGATTGCTATAACCCGACCCATATACAAACCTGGGAAAACTTCCCGTTTTGTATATGTCATTATCAACTCCATAATCTATTATGCAATTATCGTGCCAACTTACCCTGTTTTCCTGTATAACTTTATTTATCAATGGTTTAAATTTTTTAACGGTATTATTCGCAGTTAAAAACTATTGGAATTTTTCCAATAATATTGGAAAAATTGGAACTTATCTTTCGAGAAATATTTCAATTTTTCCAATGTCTCTATTGAAGGGAGTGGGAAATCGTGTTTTGCTCCAGGTAGAAAATATCCCCTTTTTGGTTCCACCCAATCCGCTTCTCCGCTTCTTTTCTTCTCTTCTCTCTTTTCCTTCTCCGTGAGACCTGTGAGAAAAAAGGCATCGGCAGCCTAATGCGGCTTTAGCTTGCGGAACCGGTCATCCCTTAAACCTACCAGGACGCATTTTCCATCTTGGGCTGCTTTCAGTTCACCGTACCGGGCATTGGAATAGTATGAAGCGTGTCCTTCCTGGAAAAAAAAGGATTCCGCCCCGATACGCAGCCGCCCTCTTTTTCGAAAATGAAGCAGCCACTCATCTTCCCGGAGGGTTTCGTTTTTATAAATTCGAACAAAATGCCCGACATTGTTTTTATCTAATTTAATAACCAGTTTTCCTTCCGATGAATGATCCTTGAAAGCACTTTCTTCCGCTTCCGGTGCGATCCGGTAAGCCAGGATCATATAATCTCCCTGGATCAACGACCGGGGATCAACCGGGGCTAATTGCAGCAAAACCGTTTTGCCGTTTTTTAGAACGGTTTCTTTTTGGATGATGATTGCATTTAATGCGATGAAAACAATGACCGTGAATAGTATTAAAATTATCCTTTTCATGATTGAACTCCCTTCGACCGGTAGATTCTCCCCAGATAAAATCTTAGGGCCAGTAAAACCAGACCCGTCGCAGCCAGTATACCGGATTTGATATCCAACCGCATATCCATCTTATTATAGAAAAAAAAGATATAAAAAGGAAAAAGAACCAAACCGGCAGAAACCAGGGGGCTTTTCTGCAAGTGGTACCCGATGACCAGGAGGCCGATCGAAGCGAGGAGGCCGGGAGAGGAAAGAACCCCCAGTACCGCAGATGCAAGAAGGACGACTATAATGGTTTCTTTGTTTCCCCGGATTTTTCCCAGGTACAGGCCCAGCAGCGCAGCTATTAATATAACATTGGAAGGCCACCACGTGATATTCATATCGTGAAAAGAGAACACGGACGGGAATAATTGCAATGGAATCCCAAGAATCAGCGCATAGAATACCGGAGCCCAATAGTCCGAGTAGGGCCTCTTTTTCATCACCAATCCCAGGCCGACCGCTTCCACCAATACGAGAAGATGAACCCATAAAGAACCTTTCAACTCGGAGAGCACAAAGATGACGGCAAGCCCCAACACCAAAAAACAAGATAAAAACCGGTGAAGGAAATTATTGTACAGCGGATACAAAATCAAACATAACACGATGGACGCACCGAAAATCACGGTTATTTCATGCTTGCTCCAATCGCTCACCCCCATCAACACCAAAACGTGACCCGCAGTACTGAGAGCCAATGCAAACTGCCCCAAAAAAATACTCTCCTTGGACTTGAAATTAATCATTACTCCTGCCGCAATCAACGCGATCCCAAAAACAATCAATTGGGTTGTATCATTCGTAATAATCTTGGATTCGAATATAAACGCGATGAAAAACACGGCGGATATCCAGGCACCCAACGCATGGAGAATTTTTATATACCAGGGCGACGACGTTTCCGTGCGAAGCCCCCGGGTATAACCCGTAATGTCTTCCACGTTTTTATCCGATATCAAATCGTTTACCCGGAGATGGTCCACGACTTCTTTAACCGTTAATCGACGGGCCGGTTTAATTTTCATCATCGTTCTTTCCTCCTCCTGTCACGGTTTTCATTTTTCTCGAAGTTTCCCGGATCCAATAGGAAGCACTTCCAAATACCACAATCACCGAAAACCCGTAAATCAAAAGCCCGATCTCCTGCGTATGGGGGAATATGAGTTTGGCTAAAGCGAATAAAATTAAAATACAAAGGGTCAGGATGACCAGGGTTAAAGACGGCAGGTCTTTCGCGTAAAAACGGTAATATGAAAAACTCCCGGTTAAAAAGAGGATCATAATGATCAGCGGCAGAAGGTATTGGATTTCCGGTTCCAGGATGAAGTGAATGGAGGGGATGGATAGGTATGTGAGGATAGAGGAGAGGATCAACCGTCGATACCAGGTAGATTCCAGCCACTCCCATTTCCTGGATCGCCCCATATGTGAAAATACCAACGCCGCGGTGTTTATAACGGACAAAAGAATAAATAACGTGTTTTCATGGGCGATTTCATTGGGGATCAATACTTGTGCAAAATAAAGAATGAGCGCCGTATTAACTATAGTCAACCACATGACCCACAACGCAGCGAAAGATGAAACGGCAACCCAACCCGTAATTAATAAAGCCCACCCCGTGAATAATTCGAATGCATCGGCCCCGGTTTGGTACACTTGACCGAAAACAGCAAGAAAAACTCCCACCAGCAGTGCCGCACATAACAAAAGGATTTTTCCTACGATTTTATGACTCCCGATTAGGAATACCCCGGCCATACATCCCAGGATACCGGCTTCAACCAGTATAAATTTGAAGAAGGGTCCCAATTTAGCCCAGTTAAACGCAAAGAAGAACACAATCCCCGCCAATATCAGTGCAGTTCCCAGGAACAACAAAAGATGCCCGGTCCAATGCCACCATTGAAGAGAAGATCCTATTTTTTGCACGGCAGAGTCCCGGGCTTTATCGCTTAGGAATCCTTTTTGGTGCAACTTCTCTATTATTGAAGGACCGACCGGAAAATCCATGCTGCCATTCGATGGCTGATCATTTTTTTCCCCGATGGGTATCGAATCGACCATAAACCGCCTCCTCTAAAAAAAATTACCATGTGAGTTTTTACAAGATTATTATTGTAGCATAATAAGAATTTTTTTTAAATCCCCACTTTCCAGGTTAATTTTTCCCTCCCGCAGATTCAAAAAAAACGGGTTAGCCGGGTTGATTTTTGAAATAATCCAGGTTATTATAATGCCAGGATGAAAATAAAATTATATTTAGATACGTCTATACCAAGTGCATTTTATGACTATTCAAAGCCCATCAGGCAACTTATAACGCAAAAATGGTTTGAAAATGACTCGCCGCTAAATCCAATGAACAAATAAACAGAGAAGCACTGGGAAAATATACCCAGTGGAAATTTGAAGCAAATAGAGTAGAAAAGTCGACCCTGCATTAAAACCCATCCCGACGGGAGTTGATTAATTCCTGCACCCATAGTATAATCATTCCTTCAGTCACTCGATTAATATATGGCGTGAAACCCGGTGAATACTATATTTATTAATTCAAATACATCGAATGAGGCAATAAACAATGGAAAAAACGAACATCAAAGTACTTGGATTCATACCGCTGCTGGCGATTGTCGTCGGCTCCATCGTCGGGTCCGGGATTTTCAACTCCCCCGCAGACCTCGGTTCCAAAGCAAACCCCGGTTGGATTATCGTTGCATGGGCCATTACCGGCATCGGGATTTTTTCCCTGGTTAAAGTGTTCCAGTACCTGGCCAAGAAACGGCCGGAACTGGAAGGCGGTATTTACAGTTATGCCCGCGAGGTCGGCGGAGAGTTCATCGGTTTTAATTCTTCTTACGGGTATTTCTGGAGTTCTCTTTTCACCAACCTCGCTTACTTATTCGCTATTCCCAAGATATTGAGCAATTATATCCCCATATTATCTTCCGACAAATGGGCCGCGTTTATTTTAGCCAGTGTGTTGCTGTGGGTTTATTATTTATTAATCCGGTCCGGCATTAAAGCAGCCGGTATGGCCAATGTGATTATCACTTTCCTGAAACTGACCCCGTTGATTTTCGTGGTGTTTGTGACGATTTTTATGTTTAAACCCAGTTTGATCGGCGATCCCTTTTCATCCGTATTAAAAGGAACCGGGGGCGCTGCGGGTTCTTGGGAGCAGTTGGGCGGAAGTTTCGGTATTATGGTGTTTGCGTTCCTGGGGATCGAGTCTGCCGTGGTCATATCCAGTAAAGCGAAGAATACCAGGGATGTCGGTAAAGTTACATTGGTGGGTTTTTTGATTACCCTCACCATATATG
>Ga0105104_10000237_pt1 | contig 42234 bp, 28 predicted proteins | sample PPLLaktember2015_3_FD_87034 | JGI IMG/M metagenome (GOLD analysis project Ga0105104, IMG submission 87034) | Freshwater sediment microbial communities from Prairie Pothole Lake near Jamestown, North Dakota, USA - PPLs Lake P7 Core (6) Depth... | ecosystem: Environmental > Aquatic > Freshwater >... | reverse complement strand
CCGTCCTTTAAGGGATCTTCAATATAATCCGCTTTCTTATAATGCCTGGAATCAAAATTATCAATATCAACTATGATGGTGGCGCCTGGTTTTATCCATTTCATATTTGCCTTGAGAGCAGCAGGATTCATTGCCACCAGCACATCTGCAAGATCGCCGGGCGTAGTTACCTCTTTTGCCCCGATGTGAACCTGGAATCCGGAAACACCGGCAACGGTTCCCTGAGGAGCCCGAATTTCTGCCGGATAATCAGGAAAAGTGGCCAGGTCATTGCCCAAAAAAGCAGAAGTGTCAGAGAATTGCGCACCGGTAAGTTGTATCCCGTCACCTGAATCACCCGCGAATTTTACTACAACTTCATCCCGTTCAATTACTTTAATACGTTTCTTCATATCGCCTTAGCCTGTTTTTATTATTACAATAGTAGCGAATTCCAGATAAACTTTCCAAAATTAGAACTTGTAAATAATAAATCATGATAAAAATCACAGGATAAAATTGCCATTTAAAGGTCAAAACATCGTGACATTTCGGGGTTTTGGATATTTATTGACGGATGTGTAGTAATTTTGTTGCCTGTTAATAATAAAATCATGGCACTTATTAAATCTGTTAGGGGTTTTACTCCCAGGTTGGGGAAGGATTGTTATTTGGCTGAAACAGCGGTCATCATCGGTGACGTTATTGCCGGGGATCAATGCAGCTTCTGGTTTCATGTGGTGGTAAGAGGTGACGTAAATTCGATCCGGATAGGAAATAAGGTGAATGTGCAGGACGGGGCCGTATTGCACTGCCTGTACCAGCGATCGGTCATTGACATAGGAAATAATGTTACAATAGCCCATAATGCCGTTATTCATGGGGCCACCATCCGGAACAATGCCCTGATAGGTATCGGTGCGGTCATTCTGGATAATGCCGAGATAGGCGAGAATTCAATCATAGCTGCCGGATCCGTAGTTTTAACCGGAACACGTGTTGAAGCCGGTTGTATTTATGCAGGTGCCCCTGCAAAAAAAATTAAAGAGGTGGATCCGGATCAGACCGCGGATATGATTAACCGTATCGCCAATGACTATGTCATGTATGCTTCCTGGTATACCTCAGCCCCTGCCCCTCTCCTTGAGGATAGAGCTAAGGGGTGAGGTGTCAGCTCCAGAGATTTATTTTCTCGAGAACGATGTTTTCCTCAAAAAAAAGTCTGGAAATAACCTGGAAATAATCGGTAAAGTCAGAAACAAGGAAACGGTGATCGGATTTTGACCGGCTGCTCAGCTGATGGCTGTTGATCAGCAGATCACGAAGGCTGTTGGCAACGATGCGCGAGGAATCGATCACATCAACTTCAAAATTATAGTATTTGCTGATTTGATTTTTTATAATGGGGTAATGGGTGCAACCCAATATAAGGGCATCGATCTGGTTCAATTCCGTTTTGGACAGATAGCTCCGGATTATAGCATTGCTGATGTCGTCAAATATGAATCCCTCTTCGATCATGGGCACAAGCATGGGGGTGGCCAGGGAAGCGACGGAAAGATGCGGATTTCTTTCTATGATTTTGCGCACATACGTACCGCTGTTGATGGTGCCTTTGGTTCCGATAACCCCGATCCGCCGGTAGCCGGATTTATTCACGATTTGTTCCACAACGGGATTGATTACGTCAACCACCATAGCCCTGTCGCCTGCTTCGGCTACAATGGCCTCAATTGCATTGGAAGAAGCAGTATTACATGCAACTACAATTACCTTACAGTCTTGTTCCAGCAGGAATTGGGTAATGCGGGCAGAATAGGCTATAATGGTCTCTCTTGATTTATCGCCATAGGGCAAATGAGCCGTATCTCCGAAATATATAAGTCTTTCACCTGGCAATACCTGTCTTATTGCATTGGCAACCGTAAGGCCACCAACACCTGAATCGAAAATACCAATGGGTCTTTCAGAACCTTTATGCATCGGGGTAGGTTTGATGAACCTGCCGGAAGCGGATTATTTTAAGCCCAGTTTTGTCTTTACCAGGGCCAGGATATCCTGCGAATCAGGAGAGTAATAGGCAAGCGCTCCGCCGGCCGTATCGAAAATATAGGTAAAGCCATTTTCCTCGGCAACATCGCTGACGGCTTTAATGGCTTTGTCCTGTATTGGTTTGAAAAGTTCTGTGCGCTGATTGGCTATGTCCTGTTCTGCCTGCTGTTGAAATGTCTGGATGCGTTGATACAGCGACTGCAATTCCTCCTGTTTCGTTTTCAGGATGAGATCGCTTGCCGCGGCATCCCCGGCAAGCCGGTTAAAGTCTTCATTCTTTTTATTGAAATCCACCTGCAATTCCTCCAGGGTGGACTGCATTTGTTTAGCAGCTCTTTCAAGCTTTTTCTGGGCACTGTCACTTTCTGGCATTGCAGCAAAGATCAACCTGCTGTCAATGTGGCCAAGCTTAAGGGTGTTTTGTCCATATACACTTCCACCCATTATGAAAAGGCCTGTGAATGCCAGAATTGCAAATAGTTTGTTCATATTTTTTTCATTTAGTAGCCACAAAAATAAACATTTAATTTTTATATCCTAATTTTTGAAGTACTTCATCGCTGATGTCGTACCTGGGGTTTGAATAGATCATGGAAGCACCGCTGGACGTGTCAAAGATCACGGCATAACCGTTTTCGGTTGCCAGGTCTTTAACGGCTTTGTAGATATCATCCTGTATCGGCTGAATGAATTCCTGGCGCTTCTTGAATAGAGCTCCCTCCTGTCCGAAATAGTTCTTTTGGAGTTCCTTCACTTCCTTTTCCTTGTTTACAATTGCATCTTCACGTTGCTTGCGCATATCTTCCGAAAGCAATACCCTTTCTGCCTGGTAATCCTTGTACATCTTTTCAATTTCAGCGTATTTTCCTTCAATTTCCTTTTGCCAGTCTTCGGATATCTTGTCGAGTTGCTGCTGTGCTGATTTATACGACGGGATATTGTTCAGGATATATTCCGTATCCACAAGGGCATATTTTTGAGCCATTCCAAGAACAAGCGGAAGCAATAACCCGGTGAGCACAAATAGTATTCTTTTCATAGGATTTATTTTAAGATTGATTCATTGATATTCCAGGGTAATTATACAAAATCAATACCAAAGTTTCCGACAGGGTTAAAACTGCTGACCCATAGTAAAATGGAACTCTCCGCCATGATAGCCACGTCTGATTTCGTCAGGCGGAGTATCGCTGCTGTTGGGCAGATCAAATCCGAATCCGTAGTCAATCCCAAGCATTCCAAACATGGGCAGAAAAGCGCGGATACCTACCCCGGCCGACCGTTTGATCTGGAAAGGGTTTAATTCATCCCATTTCTGCCAGCAATTGCCACCTTCGAGAAAAACCAATCCGAAAATGGTGGCTGACGGGTTCAGCGAGAACGGATACCGCATTTCGACCGTATATTTAACGTACAAGTTGCCGTCATCAATTCGGATCCTTTGTCCATTCCGAACCACAACAGACTGTGGAGTCAGTGTGCCGTCGGCATATCCCCGTAAGGCTACGATATCTGTTCCGTAAAGGTTGTAACCCATCATCCCGCTGCCTCCCACATTGAATTTTTCAAATGGTGAGACGCCGATGTCGGGATTGTAAAATCCCAGGTAACCGAATTCCGTTTTTGCGGAAAGGACAAGATTACCGATCAGACTGGTATACCAGGCCGCATTGAAGGTCCATTTATGGTATTCTATAAATTTATATTTCTTGGAATTCTCCCGGTTTGCTATTTCTGTCGTTGTATATTGCTCCAGTTCGGGTTCCGTAAGATAAGGGTACTGATCTGTCATTTCACTGCGTATGGCAAGCTTCTCGGCATCCCCAATCTGGTAGAAGTTCTTCTTTAGGAAAGCGGAATAGGGAGGGGTCAGTTTCAGGGCAAGGGAAAATGCCGAGCCTCTGCGGGGGTATATCATCTGATCCTGCGAACTTCGCGAAAGCGAGATTTGCATGTTAATAATATTTGAAACCCCGTCGTTTATAATGAAATTACTGCCCCAGTTATTCAGAAAATATTTTTGCAGCCCGAGTTCGGTGTAAAGTACAAAATAGTCATCAGGCCAGCTCAGTCTTCTGCCCAGTCCGATCGAAGCACCCAGAACCTTGAAGTAATCATTCCTGTTCATGTTGCTGGTGTTTCGAAAGCTTTTCGTAATGGTATAATAAAATGAGGTTGAAAAGCTGTTGGGTTTTTTCCCGCCAAACCAGGGTTCAACAAAAGAAATGTTGTAGGCCTGGTAATATCTGCCATTTGACTGCGCCCGCACGGAAAGGGTTTGTCCGTCTCCGGTGGGAACTGGTTTCCATGCCTTCAGATCAAGCATGTTCCTTGCAGAAAAATTTGAAAAACGAAGCCCGATGGTTCCGACGAAACCATAACCTCCCCAGCCACCGGAGACTTCCAGTTGGTCGTTGGACCGCTCCTCAACAGAATATTCGATGTCCACAGTGCCATCTGAAATATTGGGTAATGGGTTGGGCGTAATATTCTCAGGATTGAAATGGCCCATGGCCGCCAGTTCCCTTACCGAACGGATAATGTTCGATTTGCTGAACAATTCACCGGGAACAGTCCTGACTTCCCTTCGTATGACATGCTCGTTTGTTTTTGTATTGCCTTTTACGAGTATCCGGTTGATTGTCGCCTGGTTTCCTTCTGCTATCCTCATCTCCAGATCAATAGAGTCCCCTTCTATATTGGCTTCAACAGGGTCGATGGAGAAGAAAAGGTATCCTTCGTCCATATACTGTGAGGTAACAGCATCATCATCCGTTTGAATGCGCTTTTCAATCTGCGACTGGTTATACACATCTCCCTTTTTCATGCCCAGAACCCTGTTGAGGGCAGCGGATGTGTACTTGGTATTGCCAACCCAGGTTATGTTCCTGACATGATACAGTAATCCTTCTTCCATGCTGATCTCAAGGCCGACCCGGGCATTATTGACATTGATCAGTTTCTCATCCAGGATCCGGGCATCACGGTAACCGTTCTTGTTATAGAATTCAAGCAGTTTTTTCTTGTCTTCTTTATATTCAGCATCAATATACTTAGATGGTTTAAAGAAATTAATGCTTTTTTGTTTCGTTTTTTTAAAGGTTTTGCGAAGCCTGTTATCATTAAAAGCTTCATTACCGGTAAATTCAATATCCTCAATCCTCACTTTTTTGCCTTTGTCCACCGTAATATCCACAAATACCCGGTTTCCAGGGGATGTATCAGCTTTTTCCACGATATCGATCTTTATATTGAAAAAGCCCTTATCGACAAAATGTTTTCTTATTATAGTCTGTGTGTTGTTCAGGACATTTTCGGTGATCTGGTTCCCTGGCTTAAGCTTGATCTTTTCGCCCACGTCCTTCGTTTCATTCTTATTTAAACCATGCAGCCTGAGCCTCGACAACCTGGGCCGCTCGGTCAGACGGATATCGAGTGTAACGTTCCTGCCTTCAATTTTGGTGGCAATGACCTTTACATCCGAAAACAGTCCAAGATTCCAGAATTTATCAATTGCCTGTGTAATTTTCTCTCCCGGTATAGTCACTACATCACCCACTGAAAGACCTGAAATGTTTACAAGATAACTGGATTGAAGAAATTTGACACCGGATACACCAATTTCAGTAATGATATAATCCCTGGGTCTTTCATAATCGAAATATCCGGGGGCCAGTGTATCATATTGTTGTCCGGTCAGCCGGAAAGTAATCAGAAACAGGGCAAATGCTATATAGGTTTGTTTCATCCGTGGTTATCTGTTTACATTGATATTTTTGTTGATCTGGTCAGCTGTTTTTCCGAATCTCCGTTCCCTGCACTGGAAGCTGACTATGGCCTCGTAAAGGTGTTCCCTCCTGAAATCCGGCCATAAGGTAGGTGTAAAATAAAGTTCCGTGTAGGCGATCTGCCATAACAGGAAATTGCTGATCCTGTATTCACCGCTGGTTCTGATCAGCAATTCAGGATCCGGCATGCCGGTGGTATCAAGATATTTCTCAAATACGGCCTGATCAATGTTTTCGGCATTTAGTTTCATTGCCTGAACATCATTAATTATTTTCTTCACTGTGTGAAGAATTTCCCAACGGGATCCGTAGCTTAATGCCAGAATTAACCTTAATCCCGTATTACCTGCCGTAATGGCAAGTGCTTTTTGAAGCTGATCCTGCACACTTTGCGGAAGGCTATTAATATTGCCGATTGTCAGAAGTCTGATGTTATTGTCTGTCAGGGTCTTTGTCTCAGCATTAATTGTGGTCACAAGAAGTGACATCAGGGCATCGATTTCAATTTTAGGCCTTTTCCAGTTTTCGGTTGAAAATGCGTACAAGGTCAGATATCCAATTCCCAGTTCAGCAGCAGCTTCGACGACATCCCGCACCGCGGCGATCGCATTTGTATGTCCGAAAATCCGCTGGTTTCCCCTTTTCTGAGCCCACCGCCCATTGCCATCCATGATAATGGCAATATGGTTTGGCAGTTTATCTTTATTAATCCTGTCTTTTAAATCGGTGCTCATTGTATCATTCATAAACCGGACAATCTGCGGCAAAATTAAAAAACTTATAGGTAATAAAAATACCCAGGAAGGAATACCAGTCATTATTGTGCAATATGGAACTTGTTCCTGAGGGATTTTCCAATCCGTCCAGCCGGTCATTAAATGTTTTTCGGAATGACCATTCAGCTCCTGTGGTTATTCTTCTTGAAATATTAAGCTTTATACCCATTCCGAAAGGAAAAGCAACCAGGTCCTCCGCCCGTCGGCTGGTACTGATTATCATGGCGCCGGAAATCCCTGCAAAGATGTAGGGTGTATAGGCCAGATTTGAAAAACCGGGTGAATAAGGCAGGAAATTAAACTCAAAGTGCACACCGAGGTCGACGAGGGAAGTCTGAAAATCGGCAGGAGTACCGGGTCTGTCGGGACGTAAAATTCCCGGAAAGTCCGTATCACTTCCCGAGAGTTGAGCATAATAAGCATTGCCTTTAATGGCATATCGTGAATTCAGATTATACCGGTATAATAAACCCGCTGAAAAGGATGGACGGTAAAAATGGCGGTTGGGATTGATATCACCCATATAATAAGCTGTACCTGCAAAAATGCCCACATTGGCATTTTTTTGCGGAAAGGCTGATAAGCAGCCTGTCAACAAAAGTCCGGAAACTAAATGCAGCAAGTATTTAGGCATCAAACATCAGATCTATGGGAAATAAACGCAAAGTAATGGAATTTTAGCGCTTATAATCACAATTATTCTTAAAAAAACAGAAAAATCCGGAAGACAACAGGTGCTGAGCAGAAGGTTCAGAACCTTGCCCTTCTCCACTGTTTGTCCATAAAGATGGGAAGCCCTCTTCGGGAGGTGGCAATCCTGTAACTCAGGTTAAGGGAAGATATCCAGTAAATATCAGCCCGTTTGGATGATGGGGGTTTAAAACCGTCGAGATAATCCGACAGAGTTTGCCGGTATCCGATTTCATATCCGAGTATCCATTTATCGCTGATAATATATTTGAAGCCAATTCCTATAGGAATCGAGGCAGTAATCCCCAGGTTGTTTTTATACACATCTCCCGGACGGGGTTCATCGTATTCCAGTTTTGGTTTGAACACGGTGGCCCCCAGACCGATAAAAACATAGGCTCCGAAGGATGAATAGTCATTGATCATTCCACGCCTGTTGAACATAGCTGCTGACCTCAGACTGCGATGCTCCGGTAAGAAATAATATTCGTAGTTTGCGCCCAGTTCAACCAATTGAGTAACTGAAGTAAATCCACGGTTTTCATTCCGGGATCCGGTAAAATCCTGGGTTTTGCTGTAGCCGTAAATTAAAGAAACTTTTGCGGTGGTCCGTGGATTAACCCTGTAACGGACTCCTGCATAAACAGATGGCCGTGTACTTCGGAATGAGATGTCCTTAATAAAAAGCAAACTGCTTGCATCGGGTGCACCTCCCAGATCGCTGTATACGTTGGTGGTGCCAATACCCATAATAGCTTCTATTCTTTTAAGCTTCCATTGTTGTGAATGTCCTGAGAAAACAATGGAAAATGTAAAAACCGCTGCCAGAAAGCCTTTCCTCATATTCTACCCCTATGGGGTTATAACAAAGATAGATAAATATGGGCAATCACAACAATTGATGCAAAAAAACATGTAAATTATACAAATCCCTATTTCTCCTCATCCACCAAATCCATATCCACCAGGATTCGGCCACAATATTCACAGACAATTATTTTTTTTCGCGACCGTATATCCAGCTGACGCTGCGGAGGAATCTGGTTAAAACAACCGCCGCAAGCATCCCTTTCCACCGAAACAACCGCCAGACCATTTCTGGCATTTTTCCTGATCTTTTTATAGGCGGTCAGCAGGCGTTCTTCAATAATCTGTTCGTATTCCTGCCTTTTTTTTAAAAGGTTTTCTTCTTCCTTCTGGGTGTCCGAAGTGATATCTTCAAGTTCTGATTTTTTCATTTGCAGGTCGTTCTTCCTTTCATCCAGTATTTTCTTCGAATCTTCCGTGAATTCAGCCTTTTCTTTTGCCTGTACTGCAAATTCCTTGATCCGCTTTTCACTCAATTCAATTTCAAGTGTCTGGTATTCAATTTCTTTTGAAAGGGAATCAAACTCCCGGTTATTTCTGACATTATTCTGCTGTTCTTCGTATTTTTTTATGAGGGATTTTGAATTGACCATGTCATTTTTCTTGCTGGCAATAGCAGAATCAAAACTTTTGATCTCTTCCTGCAATTTCTCGATGCGGGTTTCAAGCCCTGCAATTTCATCTTCAAGATCCTGTACTTCAAGTGGTAATTCACCCCTCAGGGTCCTGATCTTATCAATCTCAGAGTTGATTTTCTGGAGTTTATACAATGCCCTGAGTTTTTCCTCAATGGTTAGTTCTGCTACTTCCGCTGTCGGTTTTTTTGTTTCTGCCATACCTTATAAATAAGTAATACAATTGGTATTGATTCTGGAAAAATGGACTGCAAAACTAGGTAAATTTTTCAAAAGAATTTCATAAAAAATCTCAATTGTGAATTGCTCGCTTTCATAATGCCCAATATCGGCAATAACAATATTTCCGTCGGCTTCAAAAAACTGATGATACCTGACATCGGCCGTAAGAAATACTTCTGCACCAGCATCCATGGCTTTCCCTATCAGGAAGGATCCGCTTCCGCCGCATACGGCTACCTTTTTCACAGGCACATTCAGGAACGGACTGTGCCGTATTATCCCGCATTTAAAAGTTGTTTTCACTTTATTGAAAAATGCCTGCTCGTCCATGGCTTCATCCAGGTTTCCGATCATTCCCGCCCCCATCTGTTTATTGGTATTCTCAAGGGAATATATATCATACGCAACTTCTTCATAGGGATGATTTTCCATTAGTGCGCGTAGGATTTTTTTCTGTAAAAATGCCGGGAATATTGTTTCAATTCGGACTTCCTTTTCCAGGTGTAATTTTTCCATTTCTCCCGAAAATGGGTTTGCTCCGGCCAGTGCGCGGTAACTGCCCTGTCCTTCCGCATTGAAACTGCATTGGTCATATCTTCCTATGTGTCCCGCACCCGCTGAAAACAGAGCTGACCGCACCCTGTCGGCATATTCAAGCGGCACGAAGGTTACCAATTTATTGAGACTTTTTTCTGCGGGTGACAGAATATCCGAATTCCTTATGTCAAGCTTCTGACAGATTTTAAGGTTGACTCCTTCATGAAAATTGTCAAGATTGGTGTGGGCACTGTATAACGAGATGTTGTTCCGTATGGCATTAAGAATAATTCTTTCAGTCAATCCCGAGCCTGTGATCTTTTTAAGGGGAGTGAAAATCACCGGATGATGAGATATAATGAGATTGGCACCCAGGTGAACGGCCTCACGGAGAACCGGTTCTGTCACATCAATGCATAGTAGACCTGCTTTGATTTCCATTTCCGGTTCCCCGACAATGAGGCCGGCATTATCATATTTTTCCTGCAAAGACAAGGGAACACAGGATTCAATAGCAGCAACAACCTCGGCGAGTTTCATAGATCATCAATGTAAAGTACGGATCCGGAATGTGGAATGGACAAAAATCAAAGCGATTCTTTGATCTCGAGCAGCAAAGTTTTTATTTCCGTGAGGGTTTTAATTACCTCATAGTTATTGTTTGTGTCTTCCTTGTTTTCTTTGATTTTTTTCCTGGCACCCTGCAAAGTCAGCCCTTTTTCTTTAACCAGGTGAAAGATAAGCCGGAAATTATCAATATCCTGAATTGTAAAGAACCGGTTTCCCTTCTTATTCTTTTTTGGTTTGATTATATCAAATTCTTTTTCCCAAAACCGTATCAGCGAAGGGTTTACATTGAACATCTCCGCTACCTCACCAATAGAATAATAGAGCTTTTCAACCTTCTTCTCTTTATAAGGCATATGGTATGGTTAGAATGAACACTCTAAGATAGAAATTAAATTTGATTAAAGCAATGCTTCAGGATCAGGGTAACCGGATGTCAGATTCATGGATCAGGCATGGCAGGTTTGAACGCTGAACAGGACTATTAAGACACAATCCGGCGGGATGCCCGATATTAATCAAAAGATTGTCCCGGACGCATGGAAAGTTCGATCATCCTATCATACTCGTCCGCCGTCAGGTCATTGAAGAAATAGTTAATGGGATTAACTTTTTCTCCGTTTCTGAGCACCTCATAGTGCAGGTGCGGTGCTGTTGAAAGTCCGGTACTTCCAACAATGCCGATGATATCCCCCCTTTTGACCCTTTGTCCCTGTTTTACCTTGAAACCGTTCAGGTGTCCGTAAATCGTTTTTATGCCAAATCCATGGTTCACAATGATGGAATTGCCATATCCCCTGTGGCTCGATTCAATTTTATCCACGATACCATCTCCGGTTACATAGATATCAGATCCGGTGGGGGCGGTAAAATCAATGCCGTAGTGGAATTTCCGGATCTTGTAAATCGGGTGTATTCTGTAACCCCAGCCTGATGCAGTCCTTGCAAGATCTTTATTGGCGATAGGCTGAATGGCAGGTATTGAAGCCAGCATCTTTTCCTTGTTGACCGCCATTTTCACGAGATCATCATATGATTTTGATTGTACCACTACTTTCCGGGTCAGGATATCAAGACGTTTGGCAGTATTGATTACCATCTTTGAGTTCTCCAGTTTTTCCAGATTCCTGTAACGGTTTGATCCGCCGAATCCGGCTTCCCTGACAGAATAGTTCAAGGGTTCAGCTTCAAAAATTGTCCTGTAGATATTGTCATCGCGTTGTTGCATATCACCAAGAACAGATTCTATATTATCCAGCTGTTTATTGAAGAGTTCAATATTCAGGTTCATTTCACTGATCTGCCTTTTAAGTCCCTTTTCTTTCGGGGAATCAAAGGCAACGGAATACAGCAGGTAACCAATGCTGGCATTAACCAGGAAGGCAAATAAATAAGCCAGCCCCTTCAGCGCTTTTTGCTTCAACGAAAATTCAACCTTGTAATATTTAAGGGAATCGGGGTTGAATTTATATTTTATTTTACCCATGGAAGTGAGAATTAATGTGAGTCGTCAGTTTGTTCTGTTGATACTAAATTCAGGATCTTGTTATATTCATCGGTTGTAAGACTATTATCAAAATAGTATTCCGGATTTACAGGTCTATTCTCATAAAGAACTTCATAGTGAAGATGTGGTCCTGTTACCCTTCCTGTTTGCCCTACCTTACCAATAATCTGACCACGTCTGATCTTCTGTCCGTCTGTGACCAGTATCTGGTTTAGGTGTGCGTACCGCGAACCAAAACCAAATGCATGGTCGATGACAATTTCGTTTCCATAACCTGTACGAGAAAATTGTACAAAAGTTACAGTTCCATCTCCCGTTGCATATACGTTTGTGCCTACCGGGGCCACGAAATCAAGTCCGGAATGCACCTCCTGGTACTCAAGAAAGGGATCGGACCGAATTCCGAAATTAGAGCTTATCATGATAAGGTCCTTTTGTGCGATGGGTTGTATGGCGGGCATATGTGAAATCTGCATTGCGTGTTCCTGTGCCTTTTCATACACGGTTTCAAATGAACCTGTCTGTATCTGAAGCTGCATGTTGAGCTTGTTGATCATATCATACAGCTGGTGGCCGGTATTTTCATTCAATGAAAGTGCTCCTTCTGCAGCTGAACCTCCTGTTCCGGCAACCCTCAGATTATATGACAAGGTATCAATCTGAAGGATCGTACGGTAATTATTATCTTTCGGAAATAACTCCCGGTGGAGGCGAAAACTGAAGTGCCTGCCCTTGCTGATCAACTTTCGCATTTCATGGTTGAGTGCAAGAACTTTTTTCTCCAGGAATTTCAATTCCGCCGAACCAAATTTTTTACTCAGGACATATCCGGACAAAAAGGTAACTAACGCAAATACACACACATAGAATACGGATTCCACATATACTCTTTTCCTTTCCGGCTTTATTTCTTCGAAAATCAACGTGATCGGGTCAAAACGATATTTTTTCTTTCTAAGTATCAAGTATATGCAACTAATTAATTATTAATTAAGTACAAGGACGACAAATCTATAGGAAAAAAACTAATTTTACAAAACAATTAAGTTAAGAATAATTAATAGGAAAAATTAATTTAATCAATTATTTTTTAGGTTTCAAATGAATTCCAAAGCAGTTCGTCAAAAATTCCTTGACTTCTTCCGGGCAAAAGAACATGAGATCGTTCCATCGGCTCCCATGGTCATTAAGAATGATCCCACACTGATGTTTACAAATGCCGGGATGAATCAGTTCAAGGACATTTTTCTGGACAACGCCCCGGTGCAATACCCACGAATAGCCGACAGCCAGAAGTGCCTCAGGGTATCGGGTAAGCATAATGATCTGGAGGAAGTCGGACATGACGGATACCACCATACCATGTTTGAAATGCTGGGCAACTGGTCATTTGGCAATTACTTTAAAAAGGAAGCGATCAGATGGGCGTGGGAATTCCTTACAGAGGAAATGAAAATCGACAAAGAGAGAATTTTTGTCACCATTTTCGAAGGGGACGAATCAGAGCATCTTGAAAGGGATATTCAGTCCTTTGACTGCTGGAAATCGTGGATACAGGAAGACCGGATCCTGCCGGGCAAAAAGAAAGATAATTTCTGGGAAATGGGAGAATCAGGTCCATGCGGACCCTGTTCGGAAATTCATGTTGATCTTCGCAGTGACAGGGAAAGGAAGGAAACGGATGGCAGGTTGCTGGTTAACAAGGGCAATCCTCTTGTGATCGAAATATGGAATCTTGTTTTCATCCAGTATAACCGCAAGGCTACCGGAGAACTCATACTGTTGCCGAAAAAACATGTGGATACGGGTATGGGATTCGAAAGGCTCTGTATGGTATTGCAGGGGAAAACCTCCAATTATGACACGGATATTTTCCAGCCTGTGATCCGGGAAATTTCCCTGCTTACCGGGATGCCTTACGGGAAGTCAGAAAATACGGATATAGCCATGCGGGTAATTGCTGATCATTTGCGCGCGATTTCATTCGCGATTGCTGACGGCCAGTTGCCATCAAATGTAAAGGCGGGATACGTGATCCGGCGCATTTTGCGCAGGGCTGTCAGGTATTATTATACCTTTCTGGGCCAGAACAGGCCCGTTCTCTTTAAGCTGCTTCCTTCGCTGGTTTCAAATATGGGGGATGCCTTTCCGGAAATTTCCGGGCAGAAGTCCCTGATTGAAAGGGTTATTCTTGAAGAGGAACAGTCCTTTTTACATACCCTTGAAAGCGGTGATAAACGTTTGAAGGAAAGCATAACAGCATTAAAAAGGGAAAATCAGACCGAACTAAGCGGAAAAATTGCTTTTGACCTGTATGATACATATGGTTTCCCGTTGGATCTGACCCAGCTGATCCTCAAGGAAAATGGACTTACTCTAAACGCTGTTGAATTTGACCGGGAAATGGCAAACCAACGAAAAAGGTCAAAATCAGCTGCCACCTTTGAATCAGATGACTGGGTCAATTTGAATAGTGAATTGACAGAAACGAAATTTGTAGGCTATGACAGTCTCAGTGCAAAAGTCAGGATACAGAAATACAGAAGGGTGACTGCGCGGGATAAGCAGGTATATCACCTGGTTTTTGACCAGACTCCGTTTTATGCTGAAAGCGGCGGACAGGTTGGTGATTCCGGATACCTCCAATTTGATGACACCAGGATAACAATCTCAAACACCTTTAAAGAGCATGGACTTGTTATCCATGTTACCGATAAGCTCCCCCCTGATTCTGATCAGGTGCTGATTGCCACGGTTGCAACGGATTTACGGTTAAATACAGCTAAAAATCATACGGCCACGCACCTTTTGCATCATGCCCTCCGGGAAATTCTCGGAAAGCATGTGGAACAGAAAGGATCCCTGGTGAATGCCGACTATCTGAGGTTCGATTTTTCCCATTTTCAAAAAATGACCGGGGAAGAACTTACCGCGGTTGAAAATGACGTAAATCAGAAAATAGCTGAAGGGATTGAAAGGAATGAAAGCCGTGCCGTTTCCATGGATGACGCCAGGAAAATGGGAGCTATGGCGCTTTTTGGTGAAAAATACGGTGATTCGGTGAGGGTTATTCAATTTGGCAATTCGGTGGAGTTATGTGGTGGTATCCATGTGGAAAATACCGGACAGATACGCTTGTTCAAAATATTATCCGAAGGATCGATTGCATCAGGAATAAGGCGCATAGAAGCCATTACGGGTGAAAGGGCACTGAACTGGTATCAGGAAAAAGTCAATGAGCTTAGGCGGATCGATGAACTGCTCAACCATCCCCAGGATTTGCCAAAGGCCGTGTCCGTGATTATCGATGAAAAAAATGCCATGCAGAAACAACTGGAAAAAGTTTCCCGCGAAAATGCAGGTGCCTTTAAGGAGAGTTTGTTAAAAAGTGTTCGTAAAATAGGTGATTTCAGCCTGATATCCGCAAAAGCGAATAATCCCGCTGTAGATGCAGCCATGATCCGGGAGGTTGCCTTTCAGCTTCGCCGTGAAAGAGAGGACCTTGTCCTTATTTTGGGCGCGGAATTGGCAGGTAAACCGCATCTGGCCATTATGATATCGGACAAGCTGGTCCGTGAACGGAAATTCAATGCCGGTGAAATTGTAAAAACTGCAGCCAGGGAATTCGATGGAGGTGGCGGGGGTCAGCCCTTTTTTGCCACTGCAGGCGGTAAGGAACCCGGGAAACTCGACAATGCCATTAATAAGGCCACAGAAATAATTACCGGTAAGTGATTTATATAGGATTCCCGTTTCTGATCAGGTACTCTTCAGCCTCAGGATTCCAGATACCCTCTGTTTTATGGGTTAATGCGGCGAGTTGCCGGAAGAGGGGGTCCAATTTACCTTTTTCTTCAAATTCGGTCAGAGCTGTCAGGGGCAATGAAATGTTGGTATAAATCAGCTTTTTTCCACCCGGGATCCCAGGCAAATGGCTTGTTGTATCAATAACTGCATCGAGTCCGCCAATATGTGTTACCAGCCCTGCCGGATCAAGTCCCTCAGACATCATTGATAATGCTTCCTCCATGTCATCATTATTTCCACCGCTTGTGCCAATCAGATGGGTATAGTTATAATGGACATTATAAAAGTTGAAATTTGATTTGAACCTGGGATCACCCGGACCTGCAAAAAAGTTCAGGCAACCATCAAAAGCCAGTATGGCATCACCCTGTTCAATAACTGAAGGAACAGCAGCAAAGACAAAAACATCATTATAGCCTTTCCCTTCAGTCTGTTGGAGCATACTTTTCACCGGATCGCCGCAATTTTTGGTATTCAGGTATTGCAGTCTAATACCATTCTGAAGTGCCTTTTCCGGAGGGAAAAGGATTGCAGCCCTGTCCAGTCTGAGCTGGTCTATGTCCGTCACCACCAGTAATGCAGGCTTTCGGTCTTTCCGGTTCAGAATATAATTAATGGCCGCAAGACCCATGGGCCCGACACCGGCAAGGAGGGCCAAATTTCCCCCGTCAACGATCTCCATCTTATGCACGTATGAGCCGGGTGTAGTGTGGTAGTTGGCATGCATGGCACCGATCACACACGATAAGGGTTCGGCCAGTGCGCCTGGATAGAAACCTGGCCCTGTATAGGGTAGCAGGCAATTCAGTTCCATTACCTCCCTGGGAATGATTATATATGTTGCATCCCCCCCGATATAGCGGTATGAATAGCCAGGTGCGGATAATACTCCCACCGGACCATCCGGGTAATTGATGGCAGGCTGGATTGAAAATTTCATGCCCGTTTTGAATTTATTTTTCCACTTGCTTCCCGCTTCCACAATCTCACCGCTGAATTCATGGCCTATTATCGTAGGGTTTATATGTACGTCATCGGGAACCCTCTTATGGTCTGCACCCTGGCGCGTGGCCTTGTAGGACGACATGCAGATGCTGTCGCAAATGACATGCGCCAGGATTTCATCCTCTCGGATTGAAGGAAGTTCAAATTCGTCCAGCCTGAGATCGTCTTTCCCGTGTATGCGTACTGCCTTTGTTTTCATTTTTCTTTTCTTTGATTCAATTAACCTACAACCTACAACTATCTTAACATCTCCTGCCCCCCGGTCACCGGAATCGCCTGTCCGGTTTCATATTCCTGTTCCATAACATAGAATATGGCCTTCATCACATCGCTCACCCTGCAGCCGCGGCCTGCCGGAACCTGTTTTTCATAGTTGGCTTTTACATCATCAATCGTCCGGGCACCCGGCACTTTCCCTGCCCTGAGGTATTGAACAAACAAACCGGTCTCGGGATCACTCCACAGGGGACCTTCGAAAAAATTTCCCGGGCATATGGAATTAACTTTTATGCGAAATGGCATTAATTCCAGGGCAAATGACTGGGTAAGACCTATGCCTCCGAATTTCCCCCCTGCGTAAGCAAAATTCCTGTTGCTGCCCTTCAATCCTGATTTTGAATTGATCTGAATAATATCGCTGAAATAATCCGGTTTGTAAAGAGATTGCAGTTTCATTACTTCCGAGGCATACTTGGTGCATAGAAAATAGCCGCTGTAATTGACCTTTGTCATCATTTCAAAAGTCTCCATGGTCATTTCCTCAAGGCCTCCTGCATGAAGTATACCGGCGTTGCTGATGAATACGTCAATTCCGCCGAAGTTCCGGACCGTATCGGAAATGAGGTTCTCTACCGAAGCCGGTGCGGATACATCTGTCGGAATAAAAAGCACCTTGTTTTTTATTGTGCCGGAACCGAGCCTGTCTGCCATCTCTGACCCTTTTTCCCTGTTCAGATCAGCAATTACAACATTGGCTCCCTCGGCGAGCATGGCTTCGGCGATTCCCCCGCCAAAGCCCTGTGCCCCTCCGGTAACAATTACTATCTTGTTGCCGGCCCTGCCTTTTGCAGCAAAGGCCTTGGCAATCTGTCGCCTGTAGTTCTCGACTTCCCAGCTGTCAATGAAGGCGATATCCCTTTCAGTCATATAGTGTGGTCCGCCAAAGTTGTTTGTCAGGTAGGTGATCTTCATCCAGTTATCAAACACATCCAGCATAGTTTCAACCGACTTTGCAGTATCTTCAAAGGCAATAATTCCAAATCCTTTTAGTCCGGCCATCTTGGGATAATATCCGTGCTGCTTTTTATAAATATCTATCTTTTTCCGGCATTCTTCAATTATATCATCGGGAGTTTCCTGTTCAAGATAAATGGGTCTGGCCTTGCAGTAAACGATCTGATCAGGTGTGAAGGGCAGGGAAACCGATACAAAGCTTTTTGCATCGGCGACATACTTTTGTACCAGGTTGCTGTTCCTGATCCGGGCAATTTTTACATTTTCAGGGGAGAACAGCATCCTCAGGGCAGGCAGGATCTTTGTTATCCCTGCGGGAACTGATGTCTCCGAAGTATCAGGCATTTCACGGATGGATTTCCTGATGACCGAATCTATATGAGAATAAAGCTTTTGGATTTCTTCAATACTCCCCGAAGCAACAAATACACCATGATTTTGGAGGAATATCATCCCGGGATCAGCGGAATGGCTTTTACGCCAATCAATCAGCCGTTCCCTTATCCGGGTAAACAGTATATAGCCGGGATCAGTGAAGGGGATGAACAATACATCGCTTCCGAACAGGGAATTAATAGTCTCCTCAGCCTTGTTTGAGCAGCAAATGGCATTGACCAGGGTAGGGTGGGTATGCACAACAAATGGATAGTTAATGATCTCATGCAGGGAGGTTTCCACCGATGGGCGAACCGTGATACCCTGATGACAGGCTTTGTACAAGTCGGCCTTAACTTCGGCTTCGCGTTTTTCGGGATCCTGGCTGTATTGCCTGGTATACATTTCCCGGAGAATTTCCCGGTGCAGGACTGCGAAACCATCCAGGCTGATATTTCCCAGGTTGGTACCGCTGGCTTTCACCCAGATATCGCGGTCGTTCTTGAATGATGTATTTCCGCCCCCGGCAATGACATAGTCTTTATCAGATCCATAAAATCTTGATATCCGTATCAGGTCAGAAAGATTCTTATCTTCCATAATTATGCTTTTTAATGTGTATTTGTATATTGAATTACAGCATTTCCCAGTTCTGCCAGGGATTTTTTATTTTCCCTGGCCGGTAATCCGTTGTTTCGGATAAAGCCCTGTTCACCTTTTGCCCGTAAATATTGGTGGGCGGCAACCACGCAGGCACCCTCGTATGATATTTTCCTGAGTGAATCAACCAAAGGCTTTCTGTCACGCGTATCACATGTAAGCGGGATCATCTCGGGCGTATTGTGTTCGGTGCCCATCAATATCACAAAGCCCTCTTCATTAAAAAACTCTGCAAACCGTTGCAGGTGGCCGGGGTCGTTCCTTCCCGGGATCAGTTCTAGGCAGGCAATGTTCCGGTTTTTGAGTTCGCGGCACAATCCATCCGGGTCCCTCTCAAATTCCGTATAATTTCCGTTCCGGTCATCAAGCAAAACAGGATAACAGGGAATGCCCCCTGCTGATGTAATGATCTCTACCACTTCGTTCAGGCTCATGAAGGTATTTTCGTCCTCTTCCACAAAAGCTTTGCCTCCTGCTTTGAGTAAATTGCCCCGGATCTCGTTTTCAAGTACTGCAATATTATTTATGTCAAATTTGAGCTCTTTACCGCCAAAAACCAATGACAAACAGGATACTTTTTCGGATTCGGTATTGAACCTCTCAAAAACAGCCGCACGGATAGCCTGTGCAATATGCCTTTCCCGTACGAGTTCTTTGGCAAAGTTCCGGCGGATTGTCATATAATCAAGCCTGATATCCAGATTCAGTGCAAGGAACCAATCATTGCATTTCGAAATCATTGCCTTCACCTGTTCCTGACTTTCAGTCACGATCCTTTTCAGTTTTTCAGAAAGTGATGTATCCAGAACAAAGGGAAAGTCCAGTCCCTTTCCGCTGAAATAGCAGCGACCGGGATTATTGGGATCATTGATCCTGATCCCTTCCATTTGTTCCTTTTTAAGCAGGCTAATGAATTCAATGTTGAATAACGGGAATACATTGTTTTTCAGTGCTTCACCACAGAAAGGAACATATCCGTCGGTCACAAAAAAATCATTGATTCCGACTGCCGCAATTTTTTCCTTCCGGGCCATTTCAAATATCTGAGCGATGTTCTTAAACGCGCTGAAGGAATAAGGGGTATGAATATGACCGTTCACTTCCGGAATGAGGACCGGCTTCAGCATCCTGCCTAATGTTTGGCTGTCAGGATATGATGTCAGGAAATTTGTCATTACTAAACCCCCAGCCTGTTTCTCTTTAATTGTGTTTCCACTGACCAGTCAGTAGTTGTTTTATGGTCTTTAAGCGGAACAATACGTTCATGGATGGCGTCAAGGATCCAGGCAGGCTGAGGAAAGAAGAACTCCTCCATTTCATAGGCAGGGGTAATCCAGTTGCGGGATCCAACTACTACCGGTGGTGCATCCAGGTCATCAAAGGCCATTTCGGCAATGTTCGAGGCTACATCACGCAGGTATGATCCACGGGAACATGCATCACTGGCCAGAAGTATCCGACCTGTCTTCTTAACCGATTCCATTACAAGGTCATAGTTGAATGGAACAAGGCTACGGGCATCGATCACTTCAGCCGAAATACCGTATTGTGCCTGCAGTTTATCTGCCGCTTTAAGGGCTACATAAAGTGTTGAGCCAATAGTAAGAATGGTAATATCCTTTCCGCTTCGCTTTATGTCAGGTTCACCGATGGGGATCTCATAGTATCCTTCGGGTACCCCTTCAGTATGGAATTGTTCTCCCACGTCATAAATTCTCTGACTTTCAAAGAAAACGACAGGATCGGTTCCCTGAAGGGCACTGTTCATCAATCCCTTGGCATCGTAAGGAGTCGTGGGGAATACTACCTTGATTCCCGGAACATGCGCAATGAGCGATGACCAGTCCTGTGAATGCTGCGCTCCGTATTTGGAACCGACTGAAACCCGGATGACAACGGGCATTTTGATCAGGTTTCCGCTCATTGCCTGCCATTTCGGCAATTGATTGAATAGCTCATCACCGCACCGGCCAATAAAATCACAGTACATGATCTCGGCAATTACCCTGCCGCCGGCCATTCCATAGCCAATGGCGGTTCCCACAATGGCACCTTCGGCAATAGGCGTATTAAACAGGCGGTGATACGGCATTGCCTCTGTAAGACCCCGGTATACAGCAAAGGCTCCTCCCCAGTCACGGTTTTCCTCTCCATAGGCAACCAATGTAGGGTCCTTGTAAAAACGGTCAATGACGGCCTCAAAAATACCATCGCGCAGCTGGTACAACCTGGCTTTGGAAACCGGCTTCCCGTCCTTATCATGATAAAATCTTTCCCTGCTCTTCAGGCTTTTCACCCTGGGATTTTCCTCAAGGGGAAGAAGGGACTCGGGTTTACGATCGTCAAATGCATCGACAGATCCGTTCGAGAACATTAGTTCCCCAATGGCGTCGGGATTGGATACCAGGTTAAGACGCGGTGATACGGAATCATCGATCGTCAGTTTTAATATTCCTGTTATTTCCTCAATAATTGAATGTCTGATTTCATCGAGGGAGGCAGGATGTACTATGCCGGCCTCTGTAATTTCGTTACCATAGTGAATGATGGAATCCGCCTGCTGCCATGCTTCCACTTCCTCCCTGCTCCTGTATGACGAAGCATCCGATGGGGAATGGCCGCTGAAGCGATAGGTAAGTGTATCGAGCAATACAGGTCCCTTTTTATCAAGCAGTATTTTCTTTTTGCGCCTGAAGGCATCAATAACGGCAAGCGGGTTATAACCATCAACCCGTTCGGCATGCATCATATCGGCATTTACGCCGGCACCGATCCTTGCTACAATGCCGTATCCCATTGTTTCACCGCATGTTTGCCCTCCCATTCCGTACTGATTGTTCATGCAGTTCAACAGCAGGGGCAGGCCTCCCCGGTATGCCTCCTCCCAGAGCTGGGTATACTGATCCATGGTGGCAAACGAGATACCTTCCCAGACAGGTCCGCATGCCATGGACGCATCGCCGATATTGCAGACAACAATACCGGGTTTTTCATTTACTTTCTTATACAGGGCTGCGCCCACGGCAATGTCACCTGATCCGCCCACAATGGCATTATTGGGATACACTCCAAATGGTGTGAAGAAGGCATGCATGGAACCACCCAGTCCCTTGTTAAATCCGTTCTCCCGTGCAAAGATCTCTGCCAGTGTGCCGTAAAGGAGGAAGCGTACAGCGAGTTCCTTTATACTGCCCTTGAAATTCTTCTCCACAACTGCCAGTACTTTTCCGCCGAAATAGGATTTCATTATATCCGTCAATCCGGTTTCCGGCAATTGATGAATGGCTGAGAGGCCTTTTGCAAGGATTTCTCCATGGCTGCGGTGAGACCCGAATATGAGATCATTTACGGTAAGGCCATAGGCCATTCCCACAGCAGATGCTTCCTGACCCATGGACAGGTGGGCGGGTCCCGGATGATTATAGGTAATTCCATTGTATTCGTTCTTGATCTTGATATCATTGATCATATTCTCGAATTCACGGATGATGACCATGTCGCGATAGATCCTCACAAAATCCTGCGTGGAAAAATTGCCTTTTTCATCCTTAACGCTTTTGCTGTATTGGTTAACAGGAATGGAACCGAATGTAATCTTACCGGGTTTTCGGATATCTTTCGGATCGATAAATTGACTTTTTGGCATGTGTAGATGGTTGTAAGTTGTATGTTGTAAGTTGTATGTTGTAAGTTGTATGTTGTAAGTTGTAAGTTGTAAGTTGTAAGTTGTAAGTTGTAAGTTGTATGTTGTAAGTTGTATGTTGTATGTTGTAAGTTGTAGGTTGTAGGATGTAGGTTGTAAGTTGTAAGTTGCTGGTTTCAGCTGCCTATAGCCTATATTTTCTCTTCAAAATTCTCAATCTGGTTTTTAATTTCCCGCAGGAACAGGGTAGCAGGTCCGCCATCTATGGCCCTGTGATCATATGTGAGGGAAAGGCCGATTACCGGAATAAATCCAAAGACTCCACCTCCAAGGTCCGCCGGCCGGTGAAGAATTGTATTGACACCCAGGATGGCTGCCTGGGGAAGATTGATGATGGGCGTAAACATTTCCACACCATAGTTCCCCAGGTTTGATACGGTGAAGGAAGCTGAGGTACTGGACAGCAATTCGGGGTTCACGTTACCTTTGCGGCATTGATCGGCCAGTTCCCGAAGACGCAGTGAAAGGCCTTTGAGGGAAAGATCGTCTGCATTCTGAACCGATGCAACCATCAGTCCCCGGGGCGTATCGACAGCCATGCCGAGATGTACCTTCCTGAAAGTACGGATGCTGTCGCCTACCAAATGGCAATTGGCTTCGGGGTATTTTTCAAGAGCCCTGATCACGGCAAAGCAAATCATATCGTTCAGGGTAATATCGTCCGGGCCTCCCTTTTTCGATTCCGCTTTCACAAGGTTGCGAAGGGCAAGCATCCTGCGCACATCCGCAGACAGATGATGTGTAAGCTGCGCTGAGTTACGGATGGATTCATACATGGCTTTGGCAATGAGCTTGCGGACGTTTGACAGCTTTTTCTCTTCGAAAGCCATGCCGGCCGGTGAAGCAGATACAGCAGCAGGGGTTGTAACATTTGCCGTGGCGGCCTTTTCAATGTCGCGGACTATGATCCGGCCATTGGGGCCTGTGCCTTTCAGTGAACCGGCATTCAACCCCATTTTTGCCGCCATGGACCTGGCCCGGGGTGAAATTCGCATTCGCTGATTCACTTCCTCCGCCGATTCGCCGGCAGAAAGGACCGGGATATCCCCGGCTGGTTCCTGAATCATTTTCCCCGTATCCTCATCGGTATTTGTCTGTCCGGGACGGAAACCTGAAGTATCCTCACCCGGCATTCCGATAACGGCGACATTCGAGAGAACAGGGACTTCATCGCCATCATTCGCAAAAATTTCCAGCAGGACACCATCTGCCTGGGCCTCCGCATCAAATGATGCCTTATCAGTTTCATAGGAGAAAATGATCTCCCCTGATTTTACAGGTTCTCCTTTTCTTTTCATCCATTGTGTAATGATGCAGGTTTCAACTGATTGGCCCTGCCTGGGCATGATCACGGGTACAGCCATAAAGAATGATTTTCGAGTTGAGAAAGATAAATGGTTTACAAGTTTATTTAAATCACTTGTAAAATACTACCCTTAATTAATTTTATTTCCAAACTTGTAAACATATGTCAAAAATAAATTATATCTTTATCGTTGTAAATTATTGTACAAATTATAATTCACAAATATAAAAATTAAACTTGTATTTACAAGTATTTTCATTTTATTTTTCAAATGGGAAGTACAATACCACATTACAGAAAAGTTTATGAGGTTCTCAGAAGGCAAATTATCGAAGGTGTATATAAGCCTGGAGACCTCTTGCCATCGGAAAACAACCTCTGTCAGCAGTTCAGGATAACCCGGCCAACGGTGCGCCATGCCCTGGATACCATGTTGAGTGAAGGAATGATACACAAGCACAAGGGAAAGGGCAGCATTGTAAATGGCCCGCCCATCGGAATTGGAATTTTGTCAATTTCAGGAACTACTTCAGCCCTGGGAAAGCATAATCTGCGTACCCGGATTCTCTCAAAACCGGTTATTACCCTATGGCCCGATAGTTTTATGTTTCCCTTAAACGATGAATTCCGGGAATCAGGGTGCATTTTCCTCGAGCGTCTCAGGCTGGTGAATGAAGTCCCGGTTTTTTATGATCTTAATTATCTGCCCAATATTAACCTTCCCAGGTTTTGTAACCGGAAATTCGAAGACCATTCACTTTTCGATATCCTCCGGAAGGTTTTTCAGATAGAGGTGAAAAGCGGGGAACAGAGGATTAGGGCTATACCTGCTGATGAGAGGATCCATGAATTTCTCGGTGTTCCTTTGGGCCATCCCGTATTGAACCTGCAACGAAAGTTGATTACAAACCGTCCCGGTTTCTATTTTTTTTCTTCCATTTACTGCAATACGGAGGAGCATGCTATTTACGGGACATTTTAGAATTGTCTGATTGTCTGGTTGTCTGATTGTCTGGTTGTCTGGTTGTCTGATTGTCTGATTGTCTGATTGTCTTGCGGTCTTGCGGTCTGAATGTCTTGCAAGTCTGGTTGTCTTGTCAGACTTCGAGCTTCGCGCTTCGAGCTTCGCGCTTCCAACTTCTGACCTGCCTGCCGGCAGGCAGGCTTCCAACTTCTACTTAAACTCCATCAAAAACTCCGTCAGGTTCTTTTCAGCCGGAATATTAAATTTTTTTCTCAGCCGGTAACGGGCTGCTTCCACACCGCGAATGGTTATATTCAAAAGGGAGGCTATTTCCTTGGTAGACAAATTTAACCTGATGTATGCGCAAAGCTTGAGATCGTGGGCGGTCATATTGAAATAATTGCTTTTGATGCGACCCAGGAAATTTTCATGGATCAGGTCGAAGTTTTGCTGAAAAATATCCCAGTCATCTTCGCTGCTGATGTTTTCATTGATCATCCTGATCAGATGATCAGCGTATTTATTCGGATATTGGTTGCCCAGTTTCTTTTTCTGGTTTTCCACTTCCGCTTTGAGCTGGATAAGCATTTCATTTTTTCTGATGATGGCGAGGGTTGAACTTGCCAGCTCATTGTTTTTATGTTTTAATTCAGCCTCAAGCTTTTCGTTTTTCAAGAGCGTAATTTTTTGTTCTCTTCGTTCGATCTTTTCCTGCTGCAGTTTTGCCTGTTCCAGCCTGACTTTTTCATTTTGCTTCTGGATCTGCTTTTTGAGTGTCCTCCATCCGAAGTACCCTGTTACCAACACAAGCAGAACATAACATAGAATTGCAAATGCTGAAGCATAGAATGGGGGTAGCACGTTAAAATAATACAGTACCGAGCCGAGTTCAGCATTGTTTTCATCGGTAGTCTTTGCCTCTAATTCATATTGTCCGGCCTCAAGAAAGGCATAGGTAATAAGCCGGCCTGAGATTGTATCCCGGATTATATCTCCGTGTCCCTTTAACGTACACCTCAGATTTACTTCCCGATCAGAATAATCTGGGTAAGCAAAGGTAAATACGATCCTCCGGTACCAATAGGGAATGGAAACTTTTGTCTTCGGACCTGAACTGACAGGCAACAGGATGCTGCTTTTATTTGAGGATACTTTCACCTGACTGATCATAACCCCGGGTCGGAAGGCTCCGGGGTCAGGGGTTGCTGATTTTTGATATATGGCAAGTCCTTTCTCGAGACAAAACAGGTAACTGTCCTCGTCCAGCGTGGCAATGTATTCATTTTGTTCAATCAGATTATTCTTCAAAAGGGAATAAGGCAGGATATCCAGAAAAACTATACTATCGGGTTCAGCACTTACAAGACCGAATTTACCCGACTTAATAAGCCAGTATTTATTTTTCCCTGCCGGAATTACCCTGTGGGAGGCTGAAAACTCCCCCGTCATCTTGTTCAGCCAGGTGTAAGGCACCATCTGTTCTTTCAGATCATCGAAGGCATAGAATTGACTCCCTGTGCAGAATATAACCCTGTTGCCGATCTTGGACACATTAATCCTGTAATCCGATGGCATTTCATTCTGAATGCCAAATTCCCGGATCTCAGTGACTTCGGTGAGATCGTCATTTAACTTCAGCCTGTACAGTCCTTTAATGAAATGAGATGCCCAAAGGAAACCCAGGTGATCGATCTCAATATATTTTACTGGGTTTGAAAACCCCCGCACAGTATGGCTGAATGTCCAATTACCTTTTTGATCTTTTTTAAATACCACCAGCGATCCATAAGAACTTTGAATAAGAAACTGACGGCCTCCGGAATAAACAGGTTTTAAAGAGGTTCCACCTGTTACATTGGAAAGGGGAATTACTGTATTTTCCTCAATCCTGAAAGTTCCTTCATTATGACCACACAACAACTGATTGTCAATATTCACCAATTGCCATACCTGGCCTTGTGTGCCGGGTATCAGGGAGAATTCATCTTTTTTGTCATTAAACCGGAACACACCCTGATTGGTTCCGATGTACAGGGAGTTGTTAAACCGGATTGCAGTGTAGACCAGTTCAATATTCCGGGATGCGGCTGAAATGTAGCGGAAGGGTGAATTGATCCTGATAAGCGCAAGACCCAGGTCGAGGGCAGCCCATATGTTATTCTGGTTATCAGTGAACAGGTAAAGCACTGTATTTGTCGGTAGGGAGTTGTCCTTATTAAAATGCCACATTAATTTCCCCTTTTCATTGATTGCCACCATGCCATTTCCGATTGTTCCGATGCAAATCACTGAATCAGCAGCAAAGGTTGCACAATTGATCTGGCCGCTGATCAGAATTTCATCAGCTTCTGTCCTCCAAGGAGTAAAACGATTTTTACTGATTTCGTACAAAAATATTCCGAGCGATGAGGTACCAAGCAGTACCCTGTCCGGATCGAGTTGAACAGCAGCGCGTATCAGTGCATTTTTTAATAGCCGGCTTCCGGGAATAAGGACGAGGGTGTCTCCCTGCATCCGGAACAAACCGGATTGCATGCCCTGGGTTATTATTGTATTTCCTGATTTAAGAAAGAACAGGATCGCCTCGGGAGTATTATGCTGTATAACCTGCCCGCCGTCATAAACGAAATATGCTCCAAATGACTGGAAAAAAACCTTTCTGCCGGTAATAATGATCCGCCAGATCTCTTCGTTGTTAAAACTGAAGCCGGGTATATTTGTGGAGAGCGATTTATAGGTCAGTATTCCATCAGGTTTCGATTCCCAGTAACCAAATTCCTCATATGATCCGGTATAAATGCGGTTGTTGCTGTCAATGGCTACCGACCGCAAACCAAGTTGATTGTGCATACGGAACAGCTGCCAGTTGGTCCCGTCATATCTCAGTAATCCGGCGTTGTTTGCAAAATACAATATTCCATGGGAATCCTGGGCAACGTTCCAGTTCTGCCTGTCGGCCATGTATTCATTTTTCGTAAAACTTGTGACAGGCGGAACAATTGTAAAGCCAGCTGCCCGGCAGGCAATAAAAAGGAAAACAAGGATCATTCCCGCACGGAATAGCTGGTAAAAAGTAAAAATACGGCAGGAAATGACTATTTGCTGATGGTTTGGTGACATAACATTTTTCAGGGAACTGATCAGGATATTTCAAATTTAATGAATTATCCTGAACAAAGGGCGCCGGTTGGGCAAAGATTTGTGATCCTTTGCGAAACCGGCGCCCGGGTATCTGACCATAATGGTCTGAACGAAAATGCCTTATTCTTTTACGATCTTTCTGATCGTGGAATTTCCGTCTTTGTCAAAAATGGAGATCATATATACCCCCTTGTTCAGGGATGACACATTGATGCTGTACTTTTCATTTGTAACGTTCCTGAACAACATCACCTGCTGTCCTACAATATTGGCAACTGAGATCCTGTCAACATTTTTCAGGTTCTCGAAATACAATGTGGATTTAACCGGGTTCGGGAAAAGGTTGACATTCATTTTCTCAACCGGTTTAACACCTGTCGGAACACCGGTGGCAGTGGGACTCAGAATGATATCATCAATATAAAGGACGATATCCTCAGTGAGCGTCACCGGATCCTCAAAATCAGGCAACATGGCAATGCCGGCATATTCCCCGGTAGCATCCGGAAAATAGAATACCATCTGTTCCCAGCCATCTGTAACAGTCTGAGGAGCAGTGGATTCAAGTTCAAAGAATGCCGGTGTTGTCGTCCCGCCTTCAACCTTGAATTTGATCGGTGAAATCCTTGTCTTCAGTACCTTAGCCAGTATGTATTTGTTGTCAGTCATATCAATCTTCACGGGAAGTGTACTCCAGAATCCTGCCCATGGATCGCCGAGATACGATCTGCGGAATTTCAATACCATGGCGCTGCTGTCAACATCATCGGGAAGCGGATTTTCAACGATCATAAGGCTGTCATTCGGTAAGGTGTCATTCGACAACTGATTCAGCGGAATGGTCTGGAAATCCTCCAGTACGATGCTGTCACCTCCGACTTCCTGTGTCCTCAGGGTGATATCATCCACATAAATAATAATGTCCTCCGTGAGAGTCAACGGATCTTCAAAATCGAGCAGCATGGCAATGGTTCCATATTCTCCGTCGGCATCAGGAAAATAAAAATTCAGTTTTTCCCATTCGTTTATTTTTGTCTGTTCATTGGTGGAAGGAAGTTCAAAAAAGGTAGGATTGGTCGTACCATGTTCCACTTTGAACTTGACAACGGAGATCCTGGGCTTCATAACATTAACGGATACATATTTATAATCCGTCATGTCATACTTTTCAGCAAGGGTGCTCCAGAATCCGGCCCATACTGCTCCCTCAAACGATCTTCTGAATCTTAGCACGCGCGTACTGCTGTCCACACCATTGGGAAGCGGATTGTCCACCACTTTGAGACTGTCATCTGTAAAGGGTTCATTTGAAAGCTGGTTTAATTTAAGCAATTCAAAATCCTCGATTACAATCTGTGCTTTGGTCCATGCAGACAAAGCCAGCGCACAAACAAGCAAGAGTAATAGTTTTTTCATAATAAATCAGTTTAAGTTTAAAACAAAAAATATCAGATCAAAATTTTCGCCCAAAGGCTAAGCTGGATTTAATTCGTTTATTTTCACCTCCTTTCAGTAGTTTTGTCTATTTATTTTCAATTATAAATTCAATGGATTCCCGGCTGCCATCCGGCAAAATCAGCCTGGCAAAATAAATACCGGGTGAAAATTCCCGGTCATTCAGCGAATATCTATGTTCTCCTGCTTGCAGCATGGTTGCCATTACCGGCACAGATATAACTCGGCCTGAAATGTCGGTAATGATCAGGCTGACAGTTCCGGGGGATTCGAGCCTGAAAAGAATACTGCCTTCCCCTGCTATGGGATTTGGCAGGACCGATAATCCGGACTTCAACTTTATCCCGGGGTCATTTGTTGAAAGATCTTCTTCAAAACCAATGGCATCGAGAGCAGGCTGTATTTCGGGATTGGCCATAAAATTGTTCCACAGCAGCTGTGAGCGGTAGTTTTCGATCATACCTATAATGGGACCCTGGTCAATGGCCAGGTAAGAGGTGGCGTACCAGTTCTGATCCTGGTTAAAGGCATCATAAAACCCCATGGGTCCCCAAATCTTTTTTCCCATGGTCCTGTACAGGTATTTCATTGCATTGATGGATTCCTCAGGAGTATAGGGCATAGAAGACAGGGGGGCGGAAGGTGTGATGGTACCATTATCCCGTCCCAATGCCGGCTCATGGGCCATATAACCTCCCGGATCATCACTTGCGGTAAGTCCCCAGCAGTTTTCATTGTATCCCTCGTAACCATATGGATTATCAATGCAATAGGCGCGGTTGATCAGCGTATGGTTCCGGTTATTTTTGAAGTAATTGGCATAGTCATCTTTTTTGTTCCGTGGATCAAATCCGAGAAAGGAATAATGGCTGAAAAACATCGGACCACCCTTATCCCAGCCCACATCAAGCTTATAATCATAAAATGTATTTCCGTTCACATAATTTGCATGACCGGCCCATCCTGTCTGCCAGAGACTTGCCGGAACACCGTGTGTTGAGGACGCTATGGCCAGCATATATATAATCGATGCTTCATTCCATCCCCTGATTTCCATGTTGATGGTCCATTCGTAATCGGGTGACCAGTGCCAGTACAGGACATTTGAATTGTTCTTCCGGTACCAGTCCCATTCTACCTCATTCCATAAGGCTGTAATTTTCTGAACAATCTCCTGTTCAGCCACTGCAGCCTCGTTGAAATACTGACGGGCGGTAAGCAGTCCCTCCATCAGAAATCCGGTTTCAACCAGATCACCACCATTGTCTTCTGTTCCAAATGGAACCACCGACCCGGTATTACCGTCGATCCAATGTGGCCATACTCCGTGATACCGGTCAGCCGTTTCGAGGAAAGCCAGGATTTTTTGCATGCGTTGAATTCCCTTTTCCCTGGTGATAAAGCCTCTTTCAATGCCCACCAGGATGGCCATTATCCCGAATCCTGATCCCCCGGTAGTTACAGTATTGCCGGAGGTATTTCGTTCCCGTGCCATGCCAGAGGAGGGATGCGCGAAATCCCAGAAATACCTGAAAGTATATTGTTGCATCATATCCAACAACTCGTCGTCACTGAAAACCCGGGTTGCAGCCGAGACGGTATCAGACGGGACCGACAACTCACCCGAACCGTTCAGTGCTGATACCCTGTATTTAGCCGACACATTTATACCCAGATCACGAACGTGATCAACAAAAATGGTATCATCCCTGCCTGTAACGCCCACTGTCTTAAATGAAGTTCCTTCGTTAACAGATCGTTGTATAGAATATCCGGTAATAAAGTCTTCCGGGTTCGGATTCCACCGGACTTCAATATGACTGTCATAGCCAACAGCTGTCAGTCCTTCAGGTACTGAGGCAGCCGGGGATGTTCCGTCCCCGGCAAATACGCGCATGTTGTCTATGAGAAGAGTATGTTGGATGTCGTCCGCAGTACTTTGTGCAAAACCAATTGTCTTAATAATTGTAAAATCCACAGGATCGCCCGCCTCAAGGAACAGGCTCATGGGCAGGGATATACGAACCCATTGTCCCGGAGGGAGATCACCGCTCCATGCTGAGAAATTGTGCTTTGTAGTTTTGGCATTGGTAATATCCTCCATAAAGATCAGGGGCAGGTTCACCGAGTCCAGTCCTTCGACCGAATAAAGCCAGAATAACAATGAATCGGTTTCGCTGATATCTTTTTCAGTCCAGTCTGTTCCGGCAGCTATTGCCACCCAGGTCCCACCAGTCACCGATCTCCATTGAAGCCGGAGGCTGTTTATTCCCTGTACGGGCGAGATTTCCGACTCCACGGGAAATTTCCTCAGGTCTGTACCCTCCCTTTCAAGTTCGCTGGGTTGAGTGAGTTCCATCCAGCTGAAATCATAGTACTCATCCGAAGGACTATCCTGAAAATACAGGTAAGTCTGGGAAATACCCCTGTTACTTATTGCAACGAGAAATAGTATCAATAAAACGCGGATATTTCTCAAAAGCAGCTTCATTAATTTGAAAATTTGAAAATTTGAAAATGTGAAAATTGAGTACACTACAAAGAGAATGTTTTTGACATATGCCACTAAGTCACGAAGGCACTAAGCTTATTATTTATTTCATATTCAATATATTATAACAACAATACTTTGTGTCTTTGTGACTTTGTGGCGATAAAAGCACTTTTCGGAGCAGACTCAAAATTTGAAAATGTGAGATTAATGATTACCACATTTTCGTGTTTTATTTGTTACACTCGTCACTCGTCACTCGTCACTTGTCACTTGTCACTCGTCACTTGTCACTTGTCACTCTTCATGCTTCAAATAAGGGCTCTCAAATCCAAGATTTCTCAAACCATTCTGAACTTCTTTACAACTCATAAACAATTTCCACAGTAATCCTGTTCGATAATTTTCAATCATGACAATGATCGGTCCCTGATCAATAGCAAGGTGAGAACCGGCATACCAGTTTCGCGATTCATTGAAAGCATCGATAAAGCCATATTCGGTCCATAGCTTATCTCCGAGTTCATTATAAAAATGTTTTAAAGCCTTCATGGAATATTCAGGAGTATAGGGGAATGATGACAGGGCCGCGGAAGGGGTGATGGTTCCGAGATCGTTATCCGGTGAGTGCGCATTATAACCATCATATGTGTCGCTGGCTGTAAGTCCCCAGCAATCAGGACCATACCCCTTGAATTTCTTCGGGTTTTCCAGGCAATGCCTGTAATTGATTAGGGTATGGTTGACATTTTGTGTCCAGTAATCCGCATACCGGTCCTTCAGTCCCCTTGGATCGAGACCCAGAAATGAGTAATGGGAAAAGAACAAGGGTCCCACATAGTCAAATCCCAACGGGGCTTTTATTCCATAATATTCCCTGCCATTGATAAAATGATTGCTCCGGGCCCAGCAGTTATGGTAAACCTGGGGATCTACCGGATACCTGGGAGAGGATGCGGCCATTATATAAGCTATCAGGCATTCATTCCATCCGCGTATCTCAAAGTTCATAGCCCAGCCGTTATTTGGGCTCCAGTGCCAGTAAAGCAGGTCCATACCTCCGCGTGTATGCCAGTTCCATTCCGCTTCTCCCCAAAGTGAATTGATCCGGTTTCTGAGTTCGTTTTCTGTGGGATTATCACCATTGAAATATTGTCGGGCACACAACAATCCCTCAAACAGGTAGGCTGTTTCAACCAGGTCGGCACCATCATCTTTTCTGCTGAAAGGAATTGTGCGTCCTGTCTCACCATTCAGCCAGTGGGGGAAAATACCATGGTAGCTGTCTGCCCTGGCAAGAAATTTTACCATGGTAAGCATGCGATCAACTGCCTGATCCCGGGTGATCCATTTCCGGTTTGCAGCAACTACAATGGCCATGACACCAAATCCAGTTCCGCCGGTGGTAACCACCTCTTCACCGTAATCGTATGTTTTGTTGCTTCTTTCCCTTGAAAGACCGCTTACGGGGTGTGCGAAATCCCAGAAATACCGGAAGGTCTGTTTTTGGACGATATCCAACAAAGCACTGTCCGACAGGTTCTCAGGACGGTCAATGCTTTTGATGGTCTGGTTATCGGCAGGACAGGCCGACAATAGCAGGCAAAGAAATAAAAGTGCGGGAGTCTTCAACATGGCTAATATCCTGGGTTTTGGGCATAACGTCCATCGCTTGCGTCAATTTCGCTCTGCGGTATGGGGAAAACCTCGTTTTTCCCGTCCACAAAATTTTTACCATGTGCGCGCAGAACCTCTCCGGCACGTCCCTGCCTGACAAGGTCAAAAAACCTGTCATGTTCCATTGCGAGTTCAACCCTTCTCTCTTTCCAGATCGCATTCCTGAGGTCGGCCTGGCTGGAGGCAGGTGTATCTCCCAGTTGTGCCCTGTGCCTGACTGCATTCAGGGAACCCTGCGCCTTGGAGATATTGCCGAGCTCATTAGCAGCTTCCGCATTCATGAGGTAAATCTCACCCATCCTGAGAATGCGGACATTTTTATTTGATTCCCAGTCATTCCCGTTGAAGGATTCATTTTTCTTGCTTACATAGGCTTTATAATTATAACGGGGATTGGAAACATCATTCTGAATGGTAGCCTCATCCCATAATGTCTGGCCCCTGTACATGATGGTAGCTGCTTTACGAACATCATCCGGTTCATAGGCATTTTCAAGGTCTTCCGTGGGAGCATTAAAACCCCATCCACCGAGGGCTGCAGAATTATCAGGATATTTTATTCCGCCACGCACACCCTGTGTGGTAAAATAACCTTGAACTCCGGCATTTGGTGTAATGCCTCTGCCTTGGATTTCAAATAATGATTCAGGGCTGTTTTCCCCTTCTTCCCGCCAAATGAGTGCATAATCAGCGACAAGGGCATAGCTGCCTGCGGATCCGTTGATGATCTGATCTGTAATGTCGAGTACATCCTGCCATTTTTTCTCATACAAAAATACTTTTGCAAGAAGCCCCATGGCGGCACCCTTGGTTGCCCTTCCCATATCCCTGGAATCATACTGGTCTACCGTCGGCAAGGCATTCATTGCATCCCTCAGGTCCTGTTCCATAAATGCATACACTTCACTTTTTGGAGCCCTCCTATATGCCTTGTCAAGATCGGCAGGATTATCTGCATTGATCAGTCCGTCAATGAGAGGAATATCACCGTAACTGCGGACCAGATTGAAATTATAATAAGCCCTCAGGAATTTGGCTTCTCCAATTAGGCGTGCTTTAAGATTTGCATCGATATCGAATCTTGGAACATTATCCAGGGCCTGGTTGCAACGCGATACACCATTATAATTGCCGCTCCAGACTTCGGCAACCGAAAGACTGGTAGGAGTATAGGTAAGATTGTCCATCTGGTCCTTGTCCGTACCATTGTCACCCGGATCGCTTCCTTTATCTGCATCATCAGAAGTAATACTGGACATCCCGATCCATGAGAAGGTGGATTCGGTCCAGTCAAGAAGCTGGTTATAACATGCATTGACGAATCTATCGGCGTTTCCCGGGTCCAGAAATGTGGAATCTTCTGTAATTAAGAGATTTTCAGGAGCTGGATCGAGCCAACTGTCAGAACATGATGGTATTAGAATAAGAAATGAACCTGACAGTATAAATATTATGTTTCTTAATGTTTTCATGATTCACTGAATTACAGGTTAAAACGAGAGATTAATACCTACCATATAGGTCGAAAATACCGGATATATACCAAGTTCAATTCCTGAACTGGTTGCCGAACCCGGAAGTTCAGGTGTGAACCCGCTGTATTTCTTTAAAATGACGGGATTTTGTGCTGATGCATAAATCCTTAGACGGGTAATACCCAATTTCCAATTATCGGCCGGTAAGGTATATCCGAGGCTGATGTTATTGATCCTGAAAAAATCACCGGATTCAATGAAATAGGTTGAAGGTGCTGGTATGGCATTGGAAGCCCTGGGTTCAGCAGCATCAGTATTATCGGTTGTCCAGCGGTCCTCCGCACGGGAAGCCTCAACGTTGTCATTTCCGAAACGAACACCTTTTTTGCCATTGTATATTTTGTTCCCGAGATTTCCATAACAGTCAACAGACAGATCCACGGATTTCCAGTCAAGTCCCAGGTTGATTCCGAAAAAAGTTTTTGGCTGATAGGAACCCACAAATATTCTGTCACGCTCATCAAGCACCCCGTCATTTGTCACATCTGCAAAAATAAGGTCGCCCGGTTTTGTACCGGTCAGATGGGGTGAGTTTGTGATCTCTTCAGCTGTCTGGTAAATCCCGATTCTTTTGTATACCCAGAAACTGCCAATTGGCTGTCCTTTAACAGTATAAGTAGTAATTTGTCCGTTCCCAAGGCCGCCATCCTTTAATTGCAGGCCTCCACGGACCTTTTCAACATTATTCTGATTAAAAGTTACATTAAAACCAAAATGATAATTAAGGCCAAAATTCAATCTTTCACGCCAGCTCATCATGATCTCAACACCGCTGTTCCTTATGTCTGCGGCCTGTGAAATAATAATCCTGTCCTTGTCACCTCCCGGTGAGACAATGGTTGTCGGAATAAATGCATTGGTCAGTTTTGAAAAATAGCCAACTTCACCATTCAATCTATTGCTCAACACACCAAATTCAACACCCGCATCAATACCTTCGGTGGTCTCCCATGTTAACAGGGCATCTCTCAATTGTTCTTCGGTAATTCCGATTGATACCGGAGTATCATTACCACCATGCGAATAAGGTCCTGTCATAGTAACTTCAGTAAGAATACCAGTCCTTGGTGGTAAGAAATCATTTCCAATTTTCCCATAGCTTGCCCTTAGTTTGAGTTCGTTGAAAATATTCTGGTTTTGCATGAATCCTTCACGGCTTACGATCCATGAAACACCTGCAGAGTAAAAAGTACCCCACTTCTGGTCCGGTGGAAATTCACTCGAACCATCACGTCTTAACACACCGCTGAAATTATAACGATTTGCCAGGGTATAGGTTAAGCGGCCATAATATGAAATCCTTTGTTTCAGATAACCATTCTGAAAATTGGTTGCAGAAGTCAGATCGCCCTGGTCAAGGTACCATAAGTTCGGTTGGTTTGGCACATTGCTTCGATATCCTCCGTCATTCATTTCCTTATCGTGCTCAACCGAATATCCTGCAGTTAATTTGATCTCATGGATGTTCGCAAACATATGCGAATAGGTTGCATTGTTATCAAATATGTAAAACAACCTGTTCTTGTTTTCAATGTTCAGTGAGGAAACAGATACCTGCTGGGTGGAACTTACAAAATATTCCGGGATGTATTCTGTTTCATGAGATTCAGGCTTGTTGAAATTTATGCTGCTTCGCAGGACAAGCCCCTCTATTGGCTTGAGTTCCAGAAATGCATTTCCCTGTAACCGATACTCCTTTATATAATTATTAGTGTAATCCAGCGCAGCCACCGGATTTGCAACACTCAGCCCGGTAACATAACCGTAGTCACCATTTGGATATTTTACCGGAGCTGTGGAACCAATACGGTAGGCGTCAGTGAAAACATTTGGCTTGATGTTGTTATAAGCATACGTGAAATTCAAGGTATGGCCAAAGGTTAGGAATTTGGCGATTTTATATTCGTTGCTGTTCCTGAGCACGAGACGGTTGTAATAATTCCCTTTTAGAATGCCCTCATCTGTAAAATAGTCTGCGCTAAAATAATAGGTGGTTTTATCCGTGCCCCCGCTGACATTGATACTATAATTCTGAACCATTCCTTTCCGCGTTATCGCATCAAACCAGTCCGTATTGTATTGCAGTGTATCAATATTAAACATAGGTACCTGATTATCAAACGCCCTTGCTTCATTGGTGAACTGGGCATATGTTCTGGCATCCGCCATTTCCACCTTCGAAGTCATGGACCGGAACCCGACATATGAATCCAGGTTGACGCGCATTTTTCCAACGTATCCTGCTTTGGTTGTTACAAGGATCACTCCGTTAGCTGCGCGGCTGCCGTAAATGGCCTGCGATGCCGCATCCTTCAAGACGTCCATGCTGGCAATGTCGTTTATGTTGATGTTTGTAATGTTATCAACAATCACACCGTCAACAACATAGATCGGATTGGCATCAGCCGTTACAGTATTGGTGCCACGGATCCGAACTTCGGATTGTTTTCCGGGTTCGCCGGAAGAAATAACCTGAATACCCGCGGTTTTTCCCTGAAGTCCCTGAATGGCATTCATGACAGGTTGCCTGGCAAGCTCTTCATTTGTAACCCGGGAAACAGAACCAACCACCTGGCTTCTTCGTGCTGTACCATACCCGATTACAATCACTTTCTCGAGCTGTTGCACATCCGGAACAAGTGTAATTTCAATGTTGTTTTGGCCATTGAGGGGTACCTCCTGGGTAAGCATTCCCACATAGCTGAAAACAAGGGTAGCATCCGCGGGTACATTTTGCAATACATATTTACCATCGACGTCGCTAACGGTTCCCTGATTCAGCCCTTTGATCTGGATCGTGGCCATGGGCAATGGACTATTGTCCTCACCGCTAAGTATGGTGCCGGAAACAGTTGGGGTTTCCTGCTGACCATGGACAATATAAAAGAGGAATAACAATAAAAGCGCAATACCGCCTTTAAAGGGTAGTTTGTTTTTCATGTCGTCAGGATTTTGATTTTCGTATAGTAAATTTAGCCCAAACCATACCTAAAATCAACACAATCAACCACAACAACACTACTGCGAAATTTCGGATTAAAATAAAGGGGTACTATTTTAATACGTCATGTGAAAAATATTTGCACATAACAATAAATAAATCAGTTATATACAATATGAAATAATTTAGAATTATATAGGGGATAGGTTGGGAGGAATGAGGATTCCTCCCATTTTCTCTCCGACTGTGATCATTCATACTTCAGGGCATCCACGGGGTTGATACGGGCTACCCTGAAAGATTGGTATACAACCACGGAAATGGCAATGGCAAGCCCGAGACATGAAGAAAACAGGAATATCCACAGGTTAATATGGGTTTGATATGCGAAATTCTGAAGCCACCTGTGCATGAAGTAATACACCACCGGCCATGCAATGACCGAAGAAATGGAAATCAGGATTATGATCTCCCTCGAAAGCAGCCGGAGGATTACCAGTATTGATGCCCCGTGTGCTTTGCGGATGCCGATTTCCTTAGTACGTTTTTCAGCCGTAAAGGTACTCAGTCCCAACAATCCCAGGCAGGCCACGAAAATGGCCAGAACTGAAAATATACCAAACAACCGGCCTGCCCTGGTTTCAGCCCGGTAAAGATTTTCAAAATTCTCATCAATGAATACATATTCCATGGCCTGACCAGGCATGAATTCATTCCATTTCTTTTCGATCCTGTCCATCGTATTCATCATATCACTGCCGTTTACCTTAATAAGTGTGTAAGGGTATACATCTGTTCGCAAAGCGATTAGCATAGGTTCAACCTTTTCATGAAAGGATTTGTAATAAACATCATCAAATACCCCGATCACTTCGAGAACATCCTGTCCCCCACTGAAGTCGGGAGCGGTAAGTTTTGTTCCAACAGGTTCAGCCAGGCCAAGGAATTTAACCGCATTTTCATTGATCAGGATCGCATGATCATCCGTGGAGAATTCGCGTGAAAAGTTTCTCCCCCGTGTAATCTTAATTCCAAGTGTGGGAACAAAATCATAATCTCCATGGATTAGCTCAAATTGGTACATTTTTAACAGCGAGTCTCCCTGTAACTGGTAAGTTGATCCATAATACCCTTCACCCGGAAATGTCCATGAACGGCTCGCATTCATAACGCCCGGGACCTTCAGGACCTGCTGCCTGAAAGTTTCTGCCCTGTCACCCAGATCAACAGTATTTTTAACCACAAGTATATTTTCCTTGTTGAATCCTAGGTTTTTATTCCGGATGAATTTAAGTTGCGAGGACACGATTAATGTACCAATAAGAAGCATGATAGTAATGGAGAACTGTATCACAACCAGTACAGGTCTGAGGTTGATCTTCCCTGAGGCACCAGCGAATTTTGATTTTAGAATTTCTGCCGGTCTGAAAGATGACAGGTAAAATGCAGGATACAATCCGGCAAAAAAACCGATGGACAAAGTAATTAAAACAAGTGACGGAATGATATACCAGTGTTCCATATATCCGATTGAGAGATCTTTTCCGGTAAACATATTAAAGGATGGAAGGACAAGTTCCACCAGTGTCAGGGATACAACCATGGCTACCAGGGTAATAATCACTGATTCGAATAGAAATTGACGGACCAGAAGAGCCCGTGATGAACCGACTACCTTTTTTATACCGACTTCTTTGCAACGGTACGAGAATTTGGCAGTTGATAAATTCATGAAGTTGATGCAGGCAATAAAAAGCAAAAAGATGGCCACGATTGAAAAGAAATAAACGTAAATTTTGCTGGTTCCATGATCATAGCCCATAAGATAGGTAACGTTAAAATGTAACTTTTCAAGCGGTTCGAGTAAGAACCTGAAAATGTTACCCATGGCCTCGAATTCTTTGTAACTGTTAACTTTCAACGGCATAAACTTTTCCAGTTGTGGCAATACATATTTATCCATGGCAGCTTCAAACTTGGGTTCAAGCTTTTTATAGGATTCACCTTCCCTCAGCAGGATGAAAGTTTCAAGCATTTGCGACATCCAGGAATCATCCCGGCTAATATCAAGGGAATTGAAAGATGCCAGGTAGTCGAATTTGAAATGGGTATTGACAGGAACCTTTTTTGCCACACCGGTTACCTCGTACACTTTATCGTTACTCAGGATAATATTCTTTCCGATCGGATCGGCATTTCCAAATATCTTCTCTGACATGCCGGCAGTAAGTATCACTGAAAACGGTTTATCCAATGCCGTTTTCGGATCCCCTTTTTCAAGCGGATAATTGAATATTTCCAGGAAATTGGGGTCGGCATAATAGAAATTCTTTTCATGATAAGAAATATTTTCATATGTCACTTTCTGATCTTCAATATGGTAATACCTAGTCGCATCTTCAATTTCAGGATAATCCTCCTTAAATGCCCCGGCCTGGGGAGGTGCGGTAATGGCAGCAGAGAGTTCTTTTCCCTCTATCCTGGCATAACCGATGATCCGGTAAATCCGGCCGGACTTTTCATGAAACCGGTCATAACTGATCTCATGCCTCACGTATAGCAGTATCAGGATACTCCCGGCAATACCAAGGGATAAGCCCATTACATTCAGTACAAGGTAAGTTTTGTCCCGTAAGGTGTTTCTGAGGGTGATAAGGAAGAAGTTTTTCAGCATGGCCATTAAATATTTTTGATATTGCGGTTTATAGCCAAGAGTTGTGCCATTGCAAGATTTATCTGATTAACAGCAGTTTAATTTTAATCACACCCATCATGGTGTGCAAATATTTCACACTCATGCGACAATTTTGCACAATTTTTATTTAGCTTTAAGGGCACTGGCGAATACATGAATGAAATGAAGAAAAAAGGAAAAATATTGGTTATCGACGATAATGAGGAAATATTGGTGGCACTAAGGTTATTTCTGAGCGGTCATTTTGAAAAAGTTGCCACGGAAAAAAATCCGGAAGTAATTATTTCCTTGCTGATGAAGGAAAGTTTTGATGTGATCATCCTGGATATGAACTTCAGGGCAGGCATCAACAGCGGTAATGAAGGTCTTTTCTGGTTAAGCAAGATCCTGGGGGTTGATCCCGATGTTTCCGTAGTTTTTATTACTGCATATGCCGGGATTGAACTGGCCGTCAATGCTATAAAAAAGGGGGCCGTGGATTTTATTGAAAAGCCATGGGATGATGATAAACTCCTGGCTACTGCCTTGAAAGCTTTGGAAATCAGGCGATCCAAGATCGAAATTACCAGGTTGCGCGATAAACAGGAACATTTGATTGAAAACATTGATCACCTGTTTGATTTTTTCAGGGGAAGCGCCAAAACAATGGATCCCGTTTACAAGGCGATTGAAAAGGTTGCCTCCACTGACGCCAGCATTCTCATATTGGGGGAAAACGGAACAGGCAAGGAGATCATCGCACGGGAAATTCACAGGAGATCGGCCCGGGCAAGAGAAGTCTTTGTAAATGTGGACCTGGGATCCCTGAGCAATACGCTTTTTGAAAGCGAATTATTCGGCCACGTGAAGGGAGCTTTTACGGATGCAAAGGATGACCGTCCGGGCCGGTTTGAGATTGCTTCAGGAGGCACGCTTTTCCTGGATGAAATAGGAAATCTTCCCGGATCGCTTCAGACAAAGCTGCTCAGTACGATTCAAAGCCGTGAAATAACACGAGTAGGTTCAAACAGGCCGGTTCCGGTGGATATCAGGCTCATTTCCGCTACGAATAAACCGGTATTTGAATTGATCGGGCAAGGTTTGTTCCGTGAAGATCTGCTGTACAGGATCAATACAATCCAGATCGATTTACCCCCGCTAAGAGAACGTAAGGAGGACATACCCGGGCTTCTGGAATATTTCCTGGGAAAATATTCCCAAAAGTATGGAAAACCGGGATTTGAAATTGAGAAAGAAGCCAGGGATTCACTGTTCAGTTACAATTGGCCGGGAAATATCCGGGAATTGCAGCATATGGCAGAAAAAGCGGTGATTATGAGTGAAGGCAGCCGGTTGAAGGCGGGTGATTTTTTTCTGGGATTCAGGATGCGGACCCCAGATCCTGACCTGGAAACCCTGAATCTTGAACAGCTCGAAATTATAGCCATCAACAAGGCTATCAGGAAAAACGACGGCAATATTACAAGGGCAGTCAGGGACCTCGGAATTTCCCGAAGAGCCCTGTATTATAAAATGAGGAAGTATGATATTTAGAAAATTTACCCTGCGTGTCATTGCATTGGTATTGCTAGTCACAATTTCAGGAATGCTTATGGTCTGGTCCTTCACCCGGGATAACCTTTTTGT
>Ga0105104_10000236_pt1 | contig 42303 bp, 34 predicted proteins | sample PPLLaktember2015_3_FD_87034 | JGI IMG/M metagenome (GOLD analysis project Ga0105104, IMG submission 87034) | Freshwater sediment microbial communities from Prairie Pothole Lake near Jamestown, North Dakota, USA - PPLs Lake P7 Core (6) Depth... | ecosystem: Environmental > Aquatic > Freshwater >... | reverse complement strand
GTGTTCGATGTTCGGTGTTATTAAAATCTTCATCATTCATCATTCGGTGTTCGATATTCGGTGTTTTAAAATCTTCCTCATTCGGTGTTCGATGTTCGGTGTTTTAAAATCTTCATAATTCATCATTCGGTGTTCGATATTCGGTGTTATTAAAATCTTCCTCATTCGGTGTTCGATATTCCGGTGTTATTGAAATCTTCATTATTCATCATTCGATGTTCGGTGTTCGTCATTGCGAGGAGGCGTACCGGATGATTCCGTTTTGCATTGAGCATGCTGCCCGCGAAGCAATCTGTCGGTATTAAACGGAGTGACTTTGGGAGGTTCCGGATTCTCCGTGATCAGGTAATTCCGGTAGTAATGCCGGTCCATGGTGGCATAGATCCACCGGAGCAGTTCCTCTTTCGGTGAGCTCAGCAGTTTTTCGGTCATTTCCACCTCAAACCATCCATCTTTTTCCAGAAAAAACAGTCGCATATTTTGATTATGATTTAATCACCCCCGACTCCCACCGCCCTCACCACCGCCTTTCTTCCATACCGCTGCCTCATCCTGTCGATTTCCTGGTACAGGCGTACTATTTCAGATGTATCTTCGAACAGGTTGAGCTGGGGCGTTCCCTGCACCAAATGGCTGAACTTGACCCCGATGAGCCGGATAAGCATTCGCCGCTGATAAAGACGGACAAAAAGCGATTTGGCCAGTTCGATGAGTTTATGGTCGAAAGAGGTGTAGGGGATACGCTGCTGGAGCGTATGGGTGTCGAAATTTGAATACCGTATTTTTACCGTAACACACGATGTAAGCTTTTCATCTTTACGCAGTTCCCAGGCAATTTTTTCCACCATGCCCACCAGTGTATTGTTCAGCAGGGCCAGGTCAGTGGTGTCGGTCTCGAAGGTCCTTTCGGCACTTATCGATTTCTGTTCCCAGTAAGGTGTTACCGGAGTAGTATCAATTCCATTGGCCTTTTTCCAGATATCAATACCGCTTTTCCCCATCACCTTTTCCATCATTTCTACAGGTATCCTGCTGAGGGTGCCTATGGTAGCAACACCCATTGACCGAAGCAGGTGAAAGGCCTTTTCTCCTACCATGGGGATCTTACTGATGGATAATGGATTGAGAAACGACCTCACCAGGGAATCCGGAACCTCCTTTTCTCCATTTGGCTTGGCTTCCCCGGTGGCTATTTTTGAAACGGTTTTATTGACCGACAATCCCGAAGAAATTGGCAATCCGGTTTGACGGATGATCTCGCGACGCAGTTCCCGGGCCCACCTCAGACAGCCAAAAAAACGATCCATCCCCGTGAGATCGATGTAATGCTCATCTATCGAGGCCTTCTCATATACCGGGGACCGTTCGGCAATGATGGCAGTTACGATGTTGGAATATTTGCTGTACAGATCCATATCCCCCCGCACAATGATGGCATCGGCGCAAAGCTGACGCACCATCTTCATCGGCATGGCCGAATGTACTCCGTACTTCCGTGCCTCATAGCTGCAACTGGATACAACCCCGCGGCCCGAGGTACCGCCTATTACCACAGGTTTCCCGTTAAGCCTGCTATTGATCAGCCGCTCTACCGACACAAAAAAACTGTCGAGATCAAAATGGATGATGCTGCGGCGCGAAATATTCTCCGTTGGTGTTGATAAAATCATAAAATGATTATAAAATAATCATAAATTATGATTGTAATATAATCAATGTGTATTATATTTACAAGAAAAATTTGTATTATGTATTTTTCAACAAACATAAAATTGCTGCGGAAACGCCGTGGTCGTACGCAGGACGATGTGGCATTTGCACTTAACATGAAGCGGTCCACCCTAAGCGGGTACGAGAACGATGTCAGTCATCCCACAATTCCAGCATTGGTGGCCTTTTCCAAATATTTTGGCGTGGCCATCGATACCCTCGTAAAAGTTGACCTGCGCACGCTGGCTGAAAGCCAGCTTTCCCAGCTCGAAAGAGGCGGTGACGTGTACCTGCGCGGCAGTAACCTGCGCGTGCTCGCCACCACGGTTAACAGCCGTAACGAGGAAAATATAGAACTGGTTTCAGAAAAAGCCAAGGCCGGCTATGCCACCGGCTTTGCCGATCCGGAGTTTATCCGGGAGCTTCCGGTATTTCAACTGCCTTTTCTGTCCAGGCAGAAGAAATTCAGGACATTCCAGCTAACCGGCGATTCAATGATCCCGATACCCGACGGATCCTACGTGACCGGAGAATTCGTGCAGGACTGGAATACCCTGGTCAGCGGACACGGATATATCATTCTTACCCTCGATGAAGGCATCGTGTTTAAAATTGTTGAAAATCTCCTCGAATCCGAGCATAAACTTAGGCTTTTTTCGCTTAACCCGGTCTATGAGCCATTTGAAGTCCATGTAACTGAAATCAGGGAAATATGGAAATTTGTAAATTTTATCAGTTCCGAGATTCCCGATCCCATGATTTCACCCGATGAACTTATCAAAACCGTGGCGGGCCTAAAAAAGGATCTGAATATGCTGAAGAACAGAATGGGGAGGGAGTAGGAGGGAGTGTGAGGTCATGCAGTCTTGCAGATTGTGATTGTTGAGGAAAGTTAAACCCTGATTATTAAAATCCGTATACCCGAATACGGTTTGAATTTTTTAATGCCCCGGTATGCGGTTTTTATGAAGTATCTTTTCACAATCCTCCTGTTGATCGTAGTTTCCTTCCGCGTATATCCCCAGGCTCTAAAACTGGAACGCGGTTCGGCTGCATTCTTTGACAGCCTGGATCACCGTGCTGCCTTCCTGGAAGGCAGGCTCCCCAAACTTAAGGAATCCCGCGATGTGGCTTATTATAACCTGAAAAGGGAGATCGACCTTACCCGGTTTGTAATCGCCTGTGAAGAACTGATCCGGGAAGAAGATCTTGATAATGCCAAAAAACTTACAGAAGCACGCCTGGAAAGGGCGGAATTCAGAAGAGACCAGTTTTCGGTGGATTATTTCCGTAAATATAAGGCTGACATAAACGAACTTATTAAACAACAGCGGATCCATTATCAGACATTATTTTCAAAAGAAAAAAACTTTAAAAAAGAATTTGACCGGCTGGCCGAACAAGGACTTCAGGATACCTACCGCAAAACGATGAGGATGATCGGTCTTGCCCTTAAATATGCCCGGGAAAACAACCTGACCGAAACCGTGAAGTACCTGGAATCCTACCGGGCCTATACGGAAGCCCTTATTTTCGACGCCGGCTCTTCCTACGATCTGGCGATACTCACCAACAACATAAAAGAATTCGGTAAGGTATTTGATCCACTGGTTGAAAGTGACAGTCTGAAGGATCTGAAGGAAGCGGATAACCTCCTTGCATATTGCATGAGCTATTCCAAACTTACCGGTTCAAAACTGAATCCTGAATTTTTTTCAAAACAAAGCCTGGTTGTTACCACTTCAATGTCTGACCTTTTAATTCAGGCAGGCAGGGAAAAGGAACTCGACAGGTATACGAATGAATCCGTTAAGGCACGATTCGATACCGTTAACCTTTGCGGTGTTTTTAAATGGCATGAAAATGTGATTGTCATTGATGAATTTTTGCCAACCGCCTTCATGGAGGCTGTAAAAAAAGGTGAAGCCATTCTTCATGCCGATAAGATGTTGTCATTATACCTGAAAAAGAACAAACTCTGCGGATCCCCGGATGAACTGAAATTCGGATATGCATTTATTATTCCTTACAAGTCCAATTCCGAGAATTCAGTTTTCTATTTTAATCTCCGCACACAAAAGTGGCAATACATCGTTTGTTATACTTCTATCGTGGATGCCGGTTATACACAGCATGTAAGCAAGTATATGCCACCGCTCCTCTTCGAAAATGAAAAAGATGTAGCACAGCACCCGTGATATTCCCGGTTTCCCGGTATTCCATTCCCTTCTTAAACCATCCTGCTTTCCATCTGTTGTTATAAAAAACCGGATCATGAATAAAATCGCGGGAATATATATTATATTTATCGGACTGATGCAGGTTGCATCCTGTGCACAATCCGACCCGGTGCCCGTACCTAACGAAACTGAGATGAATACTTCCCTAAAATCTGATACCGTTACTTTCGGAGCCGGATGCTTTTGGTGCGTCGAGGCAATCTTTGAACAATTGAACGGCGTAATTTCAGTCGAATCCGGTTATTCCGGCGGACATGTGAAAAATCCCTCCTACAGGGAAGTGTGCACCGGAACTACCGGCCATGCTGAAGTATGCCAGATCGTTTATGACCCATCCGTAATTTCGTTCGTGGAATTACTCGAGGTGTACTGGAAAACCCATGACCCTACAACCCTCAACCGACAGGGTCCTGATGTCGGAACCCAATACAGGTCGGCCATTTTTTATCATAATGAGCAGCAAAAGACCACCTCCGAGGAAATGAAATCGAAGTTAGTCCAGGCCGGTATATGGCAGAATCCCATCATTACTGAAATTGTACCATTCAGGACCTTTTACAAGGCTGAAGATTATCATCAGGAGTACTATTTCCAAAATACCTCACAACCATATTGTTCAGCCGTTATTACTCCCAAGGTGGAAAAATTTAAAAAGGTCTTTGCGGATAAGCTGAAGAAATCAAAGTAGGATAACATATTTCCATTGCCGGCAAATGCCTTTTAATTCCCGGATATAAAAATAATTCAATTTGTCACCCGACTTCCTTCAAACCATGATGCAGGTTGCCTATATTTGAAAATTAAATATGTATCAATTCACACCAGATGAAAAAAATTGCAGATCTTCTGTTTTCTACCAGAATGATGGCCATTGTATTGGCCTTGTTTGCCTTATCCATTGCACTGGCTACTTTTATTGAAAACGATTTCGGAAGTGCATCAGCCCGGGCCCTGGTTTACAATGCGCGCTGGTTTGAATTTCTGCTTTTACTTGGTCTGGTTAATCTGGTGGGGACCATCATCCGGAAACAGATGTACCGGAAATCCAAATTAACTGTTTTTACATTTCATCTGTCCTTTCTTTTAATTATTCTCGGTGCAGCCATTACCCGGTTTACGGGATTCGAGGGGACGCTGACCCTCAGGGAAGGTGAGACTGACGGGAGAGTATTAACTGATGCTGCGTACATTGAGATTAATGCTGATAACAACCGGTTCCTGTTTCCTGCATATTTCAGTGCATTGGGCAAAAAAAAGTTCAGCGATCACTTCCGTTTTGGCGGCAAGATTTATGAACTCACCTGCAGATCTTTTATTGTCAACGCGGTGCCGGATCTGTTGCCCGATCCGGAGGGCAGGCCCATGGCCGATATCGTTTATACGGATTCAACGGGAAGAAGAAGCCTGATCCTGGCCCAGGGTGAAAAAAAAACCGCCGGTGCTGTCACTTTCTCCTTTGATTCAACCGATACCGATCCCCGGGCTGTAAGAGTCTATGTTCAGGGAGATTCCCTGATGTTCGAAGCTCCGTTTCCGGTAGCCAGGACAAGCATGGCCGACCAGTCCCGTCTTATGCTGCAGGAAAACAAACCTGTACGTTTCATGCCGATGCAGCTCTACAGCTTCAAGTCGACCATGGTTGTCATGAGCAAATATTTCACACGGGCTAAAATATCAGCAAAACAGGTGGCCAGCGAAGAAGGGCAGACATTGGATGCCCTGGATATGGTATTGTCCACGGATGATGCGATGAAGGAGTTCACCGTGTGGGGTAAGGCAGGTAACTACGGCAGGCCTGAAACCATCAATTTTGACAATCATAAATTCGTATTCAATTATGGTTCAATATATAAACAATTGCCATTTGAATTAAAGCTTAATGATTTCATTGTGGAAAGATATCCGGGTTCCAACAGTCCTTCCTGGTTTGAAAGCCGTGTTGAACTCAATGACAATATACGGTCGGTTTCCGAGCCCAGGCGCATATACATGAACAATATCCTGAAATACCGGGGTTATCGCTTCTACCAGTCTTCCTATCTTCCGGATGAATCCGGTACAATTCTTTCAGTTAACCGTGACTGGGCCGGCACTTTGATTACCTACCTTGGATACCTTATGATGGGGTTGGGTATGGCCCTGAGTTTGCTTAACAGGAACAGCAGGTTCAGGTCACTTTCAGCAGAAAATGCCCTCTTAAGGACAGCCAAAAGAGGTTTACCGCTGATATTCATGATTTTTTCCAGTTTCCAGGCTGAAGCGCAGGATTCGATCGCCCTACATGGAATGCACCGGGTAGATCCGGATCATGCCAGGTTATTTGGAAAATTACTCGTTCAGGATAATGATGGCAGAATTGAACCCATCAATACCATGAGTTCAGATGTGTTAAGAAAACTGAGCAGAAGGACAGAATTCAGGGGATTCACCCCTGAACAGGTAATCATCGGTATGATGACAGATCCGGAACACTGGCAGAACGAACCCCTCATTCGCGCAACTCATCCCCAGATCCAGACCATTTTGGGCAAAAAGGAGAAATACTTTTCATTTGTTTCATTCTTTCCGGATAACAATTATATCCTTCGTGAATTTGTTGATAATGCATACCGGAAAAAACCTGCCATGCGGAGCAAGTTTGATAATGAGATTATCAGGCTGGATGAAAGGATCAATATTTGTTACATGGTTTTCACAGGAGACCTGTTCCGCATACTTCCCAATCCGAATGACAGCACACATACATGGCACAGCTACAGGACAATCCATGGCCATGTTGCTTCCGGTGATTCCGTATTCCTGGATAATGTAATTCCTTTGTATATCCAGTATGTAAATGAAAGTTACCATTCCGGGAACTGGAAAAATCCCAACGACATCATTCAGGCACTCGCTGCCTATCAGTCAAAGGTAAATGCAGCCCTGGTTCCGTCCGACCGCAAAATTTCACTTGAGGTTTTTCTGAACAAGTCATCTGTTTTTCCCCGGATATCCAGGATTTATGGGCTGGTTGGATTTGTAATGCTGATACTTCAGTTTATTAGCCTGTTTTATACCAAAATTAAAGTAAGAGTCCCGGTAATCATATCTATGATCGTGATAATTATAGCCTTTATATTTCATACATTCGGCCTGGGATTGCGATGGTATGTTTCAGGCCATGCTCCCTGGAGCAACGGGTATGAAGCACTCACCTACATTGCATGGGCCACCGTGCTGGCGGGCATGATCTTTTCCTCCAGATCTGCTATAACGCTCAGTGCTACGGCTATCATGGCATTTCTTATTTTGCACACAGCTCACCTCAGCTGGATGGATCCGCAGATAACCAATCTTGTACCGGTGCTGAAATCTTACTGGCTGGTGATCCATGTGGCTATCATCACGGCAAGTTATGCGTTTCTCGCACTCGGGGCCTTGCTGGCCTCCGTCAACCTGATCCTTATGATCCTGATATCCCGCAGAAAATTCCAATATATTGATTTAACAATCAGAGAATTATCAAATATTATGGAAATGGCGCTAATCGTAGGCCTGTACATGCTTACAATAGGCACATTTCTGGGGGGTGTTTGGGCCAATGAATCCTGGGGCAGATATTGGGGCTGGGATCCTAAAGAAACCTGGGCTCTTGTGACCGTTCTGATCTATGCTTTTATCTCCCACATGAGGATGGTTCCCGGATTACGGGGTATATTCGGATTTAACCTGGCCGGACTGGTTGGATTCAGTTCTGTGATCATGACCTATTTTGGTGTTAACTATTATTTGTCCGGTTTGCATTCCTACGCAAAAGGAGATCCGTTACCTGTACCGGTATTTGTTTATTATACCCTCGCTGTTGTCTTTGTCGTTTCGATATCCGCCTATATTAATTACGGGAAACTGAACCGGGAAATGACAAATTTAAATCCGTGATAAGGTGATTTCTGTGTATGCCAAGGTGGGACACATTACTTACCAAGCTCTATGTCCAGGGCTTTCATCGAAAGTCGTATGTCCACAAAAAACAGAACAATAGATATCACAAGGGTCAGGATACCCGAAAACAGGAAAATTGTCTTGAGGAAATCCAGGTTGAATTGTGTAATAAGCTGAATTACAGATAACAGAATTATTATACCGCTGGCTGCCACGCTCATCACCAGGAAACCAATGCTTCTTTGCAGGATCAGGCAACGCTTGTACATGTGTGAAACCTGCTTCTGCCGCCGGATAAACAAATCGGTGTTTTCATGGGGTGTATTGTACAGCTGACGGGTACGGTCTATGGCATGATTGTAACGGTTCACCAGGCTCAGAAGGATCAGTCCGACTCCCGATATTAAAACCAGCGGTGTCACAGCCGCCGATAAAACCTGTTCAAATGGCAGATTGACAGTCATTGCTATGATTGGTTGAATATCTTATTTTTCTGAAATAATAATGGCTTCATATGTGTAAATTTCAGCATTCTTCCAGCCGTCCCAGCCAATTCCAGCCTTATCCCTTGAACAATGTCCCAGGAATTCCTCTAGTTTCCAGCCTGTTTTTGTGGCAACCTGCGGAAGGTAGGTCCCCGAATTGGGACCCTTTTTAATGAGGATACCATTCTTACCCAGGACAATTTCCTGAATTGAACCTATTCTTTTCAGCCGTGTCAAAACGGATATTTCGATCTTTATTTCTGATAATTCATCAATTTCTACGTTTTCAAACCGGCAATCCTGTGTGGCAGATGAAATTGCCATGTCCTTGACAACTTCGTACAGCGGTATTTCCGGATTAAAACGTCCCACACATCCCCTGAGATTACCCTTTCGGTAAAGTGAGACAAAAGCTCCGGCAGGCTCTAAAAGGATAGGGCTCAGGGTGGTCTCATCCGTTTCAGGTTTAATCCCGGATATGATATATTTCCGGATCGATTCACGGGCTATTTTCAGAAGATCTGCCCGGTCCGTATCGGTTATATGATAATGACCCGGTTCCTGATTTTGGGGCTGCCTTAAGGATCTTGGCGGATATACTGCTATGGAACAATAACCGACTACCCTGGATCTGTCGCCTGCAGTCCCCGCATCGCCCGAATTTTTATAATCAATTAACCGGTAGGTCACGCCTGGCATATTTCCTGTCATAAACATCAGTGTCAGTACCGAGGTCCATCCGCATAAACTTGTTGCAAGGCCGGGAATATCAGCCTCATAATTGCTTTCCAGCGTTCTGAGAAGCCTGTCAGGATTGTTGGTAAGAATTGCATTGGCTGTTTTCCTGTCCGTGACCTGTGCATCCTGATAATTGGGATAATGGGAGAAATCAGTACTGATAATGAACAGGTTTGCACCGTTGAAATGGTCCTTCAGAGCCCCAGCGATCTTCCGGCATGTGGAAACACTCTGCGTGCCAAGTACTATAGGCACAATGCAGAATGGTTTTTTTAACCAGTATTGCAGAAAAGGCAACTGAACCTCCAGGCTATGTTCATGGAACTGGGCATCTGTCCTTGAGTTGAAAAAACTGAAATCTTTTACAAGTTTCTCAGCCAGACTAATGTTTACCGGCACAATGCCGAGCGGCGTCTCAAAATTCCCCTGGGTATAGACGGAGGCTCCGTCAAACGAAACATGATGACTTGAACCGATCAGAAATATGTTATCAAACTTCTGGTCCCTGTTGATCTGCTTAAAACTCTCCGTGGCGATTCCGGCTGAATATACGTAACCGGCATGCGGAGAAATAATGGCCAGAACCGGACCCGGAATAATCTCTGATGTACAGCCTGAAAACAGTTTTTCCAGTTCTTTTTTAAGCTCGACAGGATTACCGGGATAGAATTGCCCTGCAACATAGGCTTTCCTGGTCTTCAATTCATGGTTTGTCTGCGGCATATTCAGATTTATTTAGCAGAATCTGAGACGTTCTCCTGTCCGGATCCAGTCCCTCCTCAATGACTTTTCGTGCATGGGCTATCAGATCCTTCAGATTATCATCGTTGTATTTCCGGATATCGATGGGTTTGTGTATCACCATAAGGGATTTTCCGGGTTTGATGTCCATTGTATGGGCCGGCCATATATCTCCTGTCCCTGTTATACTGACGGGAAGGATCGGCAAACCAAGGTCAATCGCCAGCTTAAATGCACCCTTTTTAAAAGATCCCAAAACTCCGGTTGTGCTGCGGGTTCCTTCCGGAAAAATTACCACGGATGTGCCGTTTACAAGCCTTTTTTTGGCTTCATTCAGGGTTTCAAGCGCGACCCTGCTGTTTGAACGGTCCAGGAAGATATGTCCCACCTTTTTGCTGCCAAAACCAAGACCGGGGATTTTGGCAAGCTCCTTTTTCATGATCCATTTAATGTCAATTCCCAACCAGCCGTAAATCAGAAAGATATCATAATAACTCCGGTGATTGGAAATTACCACATACGATGTACCCTTTTTAATATTATTCCTGCCGCTGACCCTGACAAACATGGGTGTGACAAAGGCATTAATTCTCGACCAGATGACGCCTCCAAAATAACTTCCGATCCTTTGGTTGACAAGGCTTGAAAACAGGACGGCTATTATTCCAAAAATCAGGGTATTAACGGCCAGGAAAGGTATCAGCAAAAGCCATTTATATGGCTGATAAATCGCATATAAAAACTTATTGTTCACTGCTTTGCCATTTGATGGAACAAATGTATAACAGAATTGTGGAATTATTGAATATAGGGGGTTTAACTTAAACCTTATCCTTATTTTTTTGTTTGATATATGCTTATTTATATTTTAATTATACATTTGCTAATAAATTTTAATTTAACACTATGAAAGAAGGTAAAGTAAAATTCTTTAATGAGAACAAAGGTTTTGGATTTATTAAAGATGCAGAATCAGGTAACGAGTATTTCGTGCATGTTTCTGGCTTGGTTGACAAGATCAAGGAAGATGACACTGTGTCATTTGAACTGCAGCAGGGTAAGAAAGGATTGAATGCGGTAAATGTGAAACGAATATAAAGTTCGAATACTACCTGTGGAAGTCTATTGCTAAACCCCGTTGCTGACGGGGTTTTTTTGTAACTTATCCCAACAAATACTATTAGTTTATGCAGGAAGATCATGGTAAGGAATGGACGGTAATTGTAAATCCCAATGCCGGAAGCGGAAGGGGAAAAAAGGATTGGAAAAGGATTGCCGGCTTGCTTGCTGATCATCATATTTCTTACTCCCCGGCATTTACCCTTTCGCAGAAACATGCCATTGCCCTTACTCATGATGCCATAAAAAAGGGCTATCGTAATTTTATAGTTGTAGGCGGTGATGGTACCATGAATGAAGTGGTAAATGGAATATTTACCCAGAAACATTGTCCCTCCATTGAAATAACCTTGTCCCAGGTTACGGTAGGAACCGGAAACGACTGGGCGAAGATGTTTGGAATCCCGCATGAATATGAAAAAGCTGTCGGCGTTGTCAGTTCGGGTAAAACGCGCCTTCAGGATGTAGGCCTGGCGGAATACATTAATAACGATTTAAGAGAAAGAAGATATTTTCTGAACATTGCCGGACTCGGGTTTGATGCGCTCGTTGTCAGGAAAACAAATTTTCAGAAGGAAAGAGGCAGGAAGGGCAGGGCTTTGTACTTTGTAAATCTTCTTACAAGCCTGCTGCAATATAGCAATACCCTCACAGAAGTAGATATTGACGGAAGAAAGGTTAACGGTAAGGTATTTACAATAAGTGTTGGAATCGGCCGGTTTTCAGGCGGAGGAATGCTTCAAACTCCCAGGGCTGTGCCGGATGACGGATTGTTTGACATCACCATTGTCAAAAATATCGGTAAAGGAGATATTATCCTTAGCCTTAAGAAACTCTATGACGGAACCATCCTTGAACACCCAAAAATAGAGGGATTTACCGGGAAAGATATTGCCATTGATTCAAAACCCCCCATACACCTCGAAACTGACGGTGAAACCCTGGGCCATTCACCGGTCCGTTTCCGGATTCTACCCCGGAGCATTCAGGTTGTCACAAACAATTAAAGAAGTATTTAGAGTACTTAGAGTACTTAGAGTACTTAGAGTACTTAGAGTACTTGGAGTGAGTGGCAGAGTTACTGGTAAAATCAACATACAATGCTTTTGAATAAAAAAACAAAGGTATGCTGAACATTTATATTATACTGTAAACCAGCTTGTAACCTATTTTACAAAAACCAAATATTTAAATATTTTGGGGATTCTTAAGAAAAAATTTCAATAAATAATGTTATTTTGGCTATATTCACTTAAATACCTGTATTTTACATACTTTTTATAAATTAAATATTTAAGTTGTATTTGGTAAAATTAGCAAAGAAAGCCTGCTTTCTGAATGCCTGAATATCCTCTAATTTTCTTGTAGAATGTATTTATCGATTTCTGCTAACATATGTAACATAACATTAATACATTTGTAATTAGTATTTGTATTACATTTGTAATATGAAAGATCGCTTACTGAGATTTATGACACATAATCGCCTCACTGCAAGCAGATTTGCAGATGAAATAGGTGTTCAGCGATCGGGTATTTCCCATATTTTGAGTGGTAGAAATCAACCGAGTTACGATTTTATCGTTAAGATCATGAAACGTTATCCGGAGATCAGTCTCGACTGGCTGATACTGGGAAGCGGCCAAATGCTGAAAGGTACCGGTGAGGATGCTGATTCTGTATCCTCGGGATTCATTACACAGGAGAAAATGCATGTTGATCCTGCAGATCCGGAGGAATTCCGGGATCCGGAAAATAATCATGAAAATAAAAAGATTACAAATGTAACTTCAATTGATCAGATCGTTATTTTCTTTGCTGACCGCAGTTTTAAACCTTATTTCCCGTCTTCTGAAGGATAGGATTTTATCCTTATCTTTGCAAAAAACGGCATGTACAAGTCCCTTTTACGTCCCATTCTTTTCCTGATCGACCCTGAGAGGGTGCATCATCTTGTTGTTTATGCTGTAAAATTTCTCGATAAGATACCGGGATTTCATGGTTTTTTATGGAATTACTGTAATCCCCGGACCCCGACAAGTGAGGTAACAGTGGCGGGACTTCACTTTAAAGGCCGGGTTGGACTTGCCGCTGGGTTCGATAAAAACGCCGAGTTTTTCAGGGAGTTTTCCATGTTCGGATTTTCATTTATTGAAATTGGCACCGTAACACCCCGGCCGCAACCCGGAAATACCCGTCCAAGACTGTTCAGGTTGGGGAAAGATAAAGCATTGATAAACCGGATGGGATTCAACAATAAAGGTGTAGATTATGCAGTCAGCAGGTTAAAGAACCGGGATAACAGCATCATTATCGGGGGAAACATCGGAAAAAACACCGCTACTCCTAATCCGGAAGCTGCTTATGACTATGCTGTCTGTTTTGAAAGGCTGTATGAAAGCGTGGACTACTTTTCAATCAATGTCAGCTGCCCGAATATTGCAGGGATGGAACAGCTTCAGGATATCGGATCACTTCGTGAAATTCTCACAAAAATCCTGCATATCAGAAACCAGAAAAGCATCTTCAGACCGGTATTTCTTAAAATATCACCCGACCTGTCCTTCAGGTACATCGACCAGGTCCTTGATCTTTGCAGGGAAGTCAGGCTTGATGGAATTATTGCAGCCAATACCACCACCTCCCGGAAAGACCTCAATGAAAGTCCGGAAAGTATACACAACATCGGCCCCGGAGGATTAAGCGGAAAACCCCTCACAAATAGAACGGTTGAAATGATAAGTTACATATGTAAACAATCCGCTAACTCTCTGCCTGTTATTGCTGTGGGTGGTATTCTGAATTCAGCTGATGCACTGAACATGATCATGGCCGGAGCGAGTTTGTTACAAGTGTATACAGGTTTTATTTATGAAGGGCCATTCCTTGTACGCAAAATAAATAAGGCACTGATAAACTATTATAATTCCAGGGTCGTATAAGGAACTGCAAATATTTTAATAAGCATATTTTTTAAGTCTGAAACCTCTAAATATGATGAGAGCGCTCAAAACCTGGATATATTTCCTGCTTGTATGCATTCCGGTTTCGGTCACCGGCCAGGACAGGAACCTTGTAACCAATTCAGGATTTGAAGAATATGAAAAATGCCCCGAGGATTATACCCCGGAAAACCTCACGCACAGGCTGGTTCCCGGCTGGACTTATCCCACCCGGGCGACCCCTGATTACTTCAACCGTTGCAGTGCCAAAAATGTTGGTGTTCCCAGGAACTTTGCCGGTGAAAGTGAACCTCATGGCGGAAATGGATATGTCGGTGCCATTTTAAGCGGAACCGAAGAAAGCTACCGCGAGTACATACAGAACAAGCTTCGCGCACCGCTCGTAAAGGATAAGCAATATTGCATACGCTTTTACTATAAGCTTGCTTCCTATTCACGGTTTGCAGTGGATCAGCTGAGCTTGTATTTCAGTGATATAGAAATCAAGAACGACATCAACATCAACTTGTCCTATACGCCCCAGATCACTAATAATGTAGGTTTGTTTCTGGATAATATTGACACCTGGGAAGAATTCTGCACGGTTTACAAGGCCAGTGGAAACGAGAATTATATCATTATGGGAAATTTCAAAAACTATGACAACACCAATTATGTCGTAACGGATAAAAACGTTGTTAATCTGAGGAATAAGGCATATGCTTACTATTATTTTGATGATGTATCGGTAATTCCGCTGGATAACTGCCTTATCTGTCCCTGTGTTCAGCATGATTTTGAAAGCAGGATACTTGAAGCACGATATACGGGCGGGAAGGATCCCCAGACCGGTAAAGTCAGGCGGATCGTTCCGGATGGACAGATCAGGATTGGCATGCTGGGAGGCACACCTCCCTATACCGTTACCTGGAATAATAAAATGGAAGGCAGTGCAATTAAGAACCTGCCCGCGGGAAAGTATATCTATATTGCAAAGGACGCAAGCAATTGTATATCAACTGATACGATAATATTTACCGAACCCCCCATCACCAGGGAGGAATTTTCTGAAGGATTGAAGGACATAGATGAAGGTTCGGCGGTGGTATTGAACAATATATTTTTCGAATACAATAAGACCAGTCTGCTGCCGGCATCCTTTACCGAACTGGATATTGTTGCCCGGTTCATGGTTGAGGAAAACATCAGCCTTATTGAAATATCAGGTCACACTGACAATGAAGGATCGGATGTCTATAACCAGAAATTGTCGGAAGGCAGGGCCGCCGCAGTTGTGAACTACCTGGCATCCAAGGGAGTAGTTCCCGAAAGAATGCTTTCTGTGGGATACGGTGAAAGCCGGCCTGTGGACACTAACCAAACTGAATCCGGAAAAGCACAAAACCGACGGGTTGAGTTTACCCTGATCAAGAAATAGTGATGTCATACCTGGTTCCGTGAACTAACATATTGCTGCATGCATAAGATCATATTGTTGCCATTTCTGTTAATTGTCCTGGGGCTATCAGCCCAGAGCACAAAAAAGGGATTCAAGCTGTTGGAAAAGGCGGATTTTGAAAAAGCCAACGAAATTTTCAGGGAAGTGCTTGCTGAAAATGAACAGGATCCTGCAGCCGGTTTTGGCCTGGCCATGATATGCGGTGATGATATGTCGCCCTTTTTCGATCTTCTCGAGGCATGGAGCTTTGCCACAGCACTCAAACCCAATATCGTTAAACTTACACCGGAGGAACTTGAGATCATCGGTGAGTATTTTATGGAAACGGAGAAAAGACCCAGGAATATCCCTGTCAGGAAGAAAATGGATTACGCATTGGAAACATTGGAAGCCAAATTGATCAAATATATCCGGGAAGAAAATAACCTGGAAATTGTATATGCCACACTGGAAAAATTCCCCGAATTCAGGTACCGTGATAATGTAATTCACATCCGGAATCAGCTGGAATTCAGAAAATATGAAAAACAGAACACACTGGAGGCTTATCTTGAATTCATCCGGAAATTTCCGGACGCAGCGCAGATTCAAAAAGCTATCAGGTACCGGAATCAGCTCGCTTTCGAAAAAGCCAGACAAATCAATACATTGGAATCATACCAGGATTTTCTGAAGGTATATCCTGAAGCCAATGAAAAAAGCATGGCGCTCAAATTGCTTTATGGTTCAGCATTTCAGCGGACCAGGGAACTCAATACCATTGCAGGTTATGAAGAATTTATGACAGCTTACCCTGAAGCGCTTGAAATACGTGATGCCATGCTGTTACAAAAGCAGTTGCTGTATGAATATGCAAAGAAGATCCAAACGATTGAGGCATATAATGAATTTATCAAGAAGTATCCGGAAGGACAGCAATACATAGACATTTTCAACCTCAAATCAAGGGATAGCGGTATGCGCATTGTCAATAGCCAGGCATTCCCATCCGCCAACCTGCTATGGGCAGGAAGCTTCGGTTCGGAAGAGAACGACGAGCTGTCGGCATACATTGCTGTCGATTCATCTGAAGCCTATATTGCGGGTGGTACGGTCATGCGCCATGACACAGGTTCCTCTGACGCCTGGATAATAAAAATGGCATCCGATGGCAAAATGATTTGGCATAAATATGTCGGCGAAGAATACCTGGATGAAATCCATTGCCTGGAGGTGAACAATCGGAATGAAATTTTTGGAACCGGTTATACCTGGCTTGGCAGGGATTCAGCCTCACGGCAATCCTGGATATTCAAACTTGGACAGGATGGCAGAAAGATATGGAGTAAAAAGCTTGGTAATATGAAGATCAATTGCATGCTGACTACACCTGAAGGAACTGTTTTTCTGGGCGGATCTGTGGTTAATGATACATCGGGTCATAACAATTATTCGGTTTTATCCCTGAATGAATCCGGAAAAAGATTATGGAGCAGGGCATATACGGGTGAGGGGCAGGTAGTTAACCTGTCGGCATTACCGGACAGGCATATTCTCCTGGTGGGTGACCACTGGCATGCAAAAATTGATCCCCGGGGTTACCTGGGCTGGGAATCTGCCTTTGGATCATCAGACAGCATTTTAAATGCGCTGACATTACCCCGCGGTGAAATAATTTATATTGGATTAAGGAACAGGCTTATGCCCGTCCTGATCAAAACCGGAGCAGATAACAAAGTCATCTTTGAAAAGGAAATCATGCTGTCCGATACATTGAAATCTGCCGGATCTCTATTTTATACCGGTACAACAGACGCAGTTGCCATACTGAATTTTTCCGGTTACCAGAGCATAGCCTGGATAAACGTGCTTAAGGGTGAGATCAGTAAAACTGTACAAATGCCCGCAGGCATGAACATCACCGGTATCAGGAAGGATCGCGGAGGCAATCTTATCCTGGCTGCGTATACCGGAGAGATATTAATCATAAAGAACAAGGGTCTGGCTTTTTAACCCCTGAAAGTCATGAATTCAATTGTTACATGAGCAACTACGAAGAGTATATGGGAAGTAAACTGGATAATTATGTTCAGGAGATGAAACAACAACGGGAAATTGCTGAAAGCCTGAAGTATGCAAGCTATATCCAGCAGGCTCTTTTTCCCACGGATGCCGAGATAAGCCGGTTACTCCCTGAACATTTTCTTTATTTCCAGCCCTGCAATGTGGTAAGCGGAGATTTCTACTTCATATCAGGTCATAATGAGATTATCTATCTTGCCGCAGGCGACTGTACCGGGCACGGGGTTCCGGGGGCATTCATGAGTATACTGGGGATTACTGTTCTGAATTCCATAATATCAAGATATAATCCTGAGAGGGCTTCACTGGTGTTGAACCAGATGAGGGAACATGTAATGAAATCCTTAAGCCAGACCGGTGCCCAGACAGAACAGAAGGATGGCATTGATATGGCTTTTTGTCTCATCAACAAACAGAATCATACTCTTCAATTTTCGGGGGCGTTTAACCCGATTTATCTGATCCGGAATAAAAATATCCTTGAATTTCACGGCGATAAAATGCCGGTTGGAATCGGATCGGAACAGGAAAAACCATTTACGAACCACCATGTTGATTTGGCAGACAATGATATGATCTACCTTTTCTCCGACGGATATGCAGATCAGTTCGGCGGAAAAGAGGGGAAAAAATTCAAGTACCAGCCCTTCCGGGAACTATTGGTCAGTATAAGTGATTTACCGCCCGAAGAGCAGAAAAAACAACTTTCAAACACATTTGATGGCTGGAAAAGCAACCTGAAACAACTGGATGACGTATTAGTATTTGGTTTTCGCTATCATCCACAGGGGTAGTGCAAAACTTTTTTGCACAAACTTTCATATTTAAATGATAATCAGGGCATTTCACATTAAAAACTACAGATCCATTATTGATTCAGGAATTTGCTTTTTATCTCAGGATAATATCACTGCCCTGATTGGTCAGAATGAATCGGGTAAAACTTCTGTACTGGAAGCCCTGAGGAGTTTTTATGAGGATCGCATAACAGATGATGTACTAAGGAGTGACCAGACTTTTCCGGAAATAACATGTCTGATGAGCCTGGAGGAAATGTCATTATGCGATCTGATTGATTTTACCGGCATACCTGCCGAACTTCATGATGCACTCAGGAATAAGCGGGAAATAAGCCTTACCCGCAAATGGCACAATGCCCATAAGAGCACTCTTAAGATAGCTGAACCCGAAATTCTGGATTTTTTTGAAGACCTCAAAAAAAAGCAGGACGAGGCAGACAGGAAGATCAGGGAAATGTTGCCTTCGCTGGAAATCCAGCTGGAAGATAGGGTTGGTGAGAAGAACATGAATCACAAGGCCACCAATATTGCGAGCGGTGAGGTCAATAATAAGTATTCCCGTATTGAAGAGCTGACGCGAATCCTCAATAAGACAAAAAGGCCGGATGTTCAGATAACAACACAAAAGGAACTTGAAACCTGTCAACAGCAGTTTGAGGAACTCAAAGTGAGTTTGCAGAATTTACTAACCCGGGGAGAAAACTTTCAAAAGTCTGTTGATGACCTTTCAAAAAAGATTGAACAAAGCAGAAAATATATTCAGCTTTCAGCAAGTGTTGAAAAATTGGAGGAGGATGTCAGATCAAAGAATGGACAAATACAGGAAACTGAACGTTTGCTCGAATTGTGTTCCTCCGAAAAGGAAGCAAAAAATATAACCAAACTCCTGGAACAGTACAACAGCGATTTCAGACAGCTGTCATCTGCTTTAAGGGATGAGAATGACCAGGTATTCCATTTGCGAAAAGTTGCATTAAAAACCCTTGCCGGTGAACTCGATCAGGAATCAATTCTGCACGAAGTCGCAGCTGAGACTAATAAGGAAAGAAGCTACAGTTCTCCTGAAGATATCGGAAAGAAGATTTATCCCCATTTGCCTGTTTTTGAATTCTTTGAGGATTTCAGCAGTCTGTTGCCCAATAAAATAGACCTTGAGGAGCTTCTTAACGAAAATCGCCATGCTGAAGGATATAAGGCTGCCAGGAATTTTCTGAGCGTGGCAGGTCTCAATGCTGATTTTTTCCGCGAAAAAAACCACAGAATATTAAAACAGAAGATCGAAAACCTGAACAGCGAAATCACAATTGACTTTCAGGATTATTGGCATCAGCAGGTGGGCGAAAACAATAAGATCATGCTGAATTTCGAATTGGAGCATTATGATTTCACAGTTCCGGAAAAAAGTGGCAAGCCGTACCTCGAATTCTGGATCAAGGATAAACAGGAAAGATTGTATCCAAAACAGAGGAGCAGGGGAGTCAGGTGGTTTTTGTCATTTTACCTTGAATTGAAAGCGACGGCCAAGGAAAATCAGCGTAAAAGGGTACTTCTGATAGATGAACCGGGTTTGAGTCTGCATGCCAGGGCTCAGGAGGATGTTCTAAAGGTATTTGAGGATCTGAAAGGGGGCCTGCAGATCATTTACTGCACCCATTCACCTCACCTGATCGATCTGCACAAGCTTTACAGGATCATCGCGGTTCAGCGGGCCAAGGATGAAGATGAAACCAGTGAAACCATCGTGCTTGATGCCAAGTCCCTGAATATGGCATCTACCGACACACTTGCACCGGTTTATTCACTGATGGGACCCCGGCTGAATGACAAACAATTCATTTATCCGAAGAACAATATTATTGTCAGCAACACGATTGTTTTTTACTACCTCGATACAATGGCCCGCCTGATGAGTCTGGACGGCAAGGTCCATTTTATACCTGCTTCCGGAACGGATGGAATCCCGGTTATGGCAAACCTGTTGTTTGGCTGGAAAATCGATTTTGGATTGCTGACTTTCGATAACAAGGACAGCAAATCAGTAACAGAATGCCTTAAGAATACGATTTTTGCACAGAGAGAGCAGGCATTTCTTAAAAAGGTCCGGGAGTTCGCCGGTTTCCAGGGAATTGAAGATCTCTTCTCAACAATAGATTTTAAGCGTTATATCCTGAATCAGCGGGTAGGAATTACCGAGAAAAACTCGGTATATATGGAATTTAATAATCTCTCACCCGCCATCCTGGCATCCGATTTTTGTTCTGCAGTTGAAATAGAAAATCTCAGGGAATCTGACTTTGATGAGGAAACCCTGGATAATTTCAGAAAACTTTTCAGCATGATAGACGAAATGGTGGAACAGTGAACAGCAAACTGACTGCATATTTCATTACATCAGAAAAAATTTGACGAAAGTGCAACTTTTATTGACGAAAGTACGTATATTTGGGTCGAAGGTATTACTAACCGCAAACCAATACGCTTATGGCAACGTTTATACTAATTCTGGTACCGGCAATCTCGGTGTTTGTTCTTGCTTATCTTGTTCTAACTGCCCCTGAATATCATGAATATTAGCAAAATGCCTTTCTTTCATTAAACAGAACTTCTTTCAGATATTAATGGCCGTCTCCAATGACGGCTTTTTTTTTGCCCTTTATTTCCGGTTCAGATTGCTGTTTTTACGGCTAAAACCAAAATATACGAGTAATCCGACACCGAGCCAGATAAGAAACCTTAACCAGTTGGATGAACCCAGTTCGGTCATCAGGAACAGGCAGCTTAACAGTCCAAGTACCGGTATGAGCGAAAGCCTTTTCATGATGCTGAGCCATGAAATTATTACACTGGCTGACATAAAGAGCATCATGGGAAATTTCTCCATGATGCCGGTCAAAAGACCATTATCCCTGTCCAGTATCAGAAAATTACTCCAGAAATCCGGATTATACTTTATATGTAGGAAAAAGGAAACTATCAGAAGGGGGAATACAATGTACCGGCTGTTAATGAAAGGCACTTCAAACCGGCCGGCAGGTTTGTTCTGATTGTTCTGGAGGATTAACACACCGCTGCAAACCACAACAAACGCAAAGAGAGTGCCGATACTCGTAAGATCTGTAACTTCCTTAAGGTTCATGAAAAGGGAAGGAATTGCAACAACAAGGCCGGTTACGATGGTGGCAAATGACGGAGTTTTGTATTTTGGATGAATCCGTGAAAAAGCTTTTGGGAGTAGACCGTCCCGGCTCATGCTCATCCATATCCTTGGCTGACCCAGCTGGAAAATGAGTAAAACACTTGCCATAGCGATCAGGGCGGTCATGGCAATTATTCCGCTGATCCAGTCCATCCCGACCTTTCTGAAAACAAAAGATAAAGGATCGCCGACCGCCAGTTCGTTATACCGGACCATTCCGGTCAATACGAGGGCGATCAGCACATACAGCAATGTGCAGATAAACAGGGAATAAAAGATGGAACGGGGCAAATCACGCGATGGATTCCTGCATTCCTCAGCCGTCGTGGAAATGGCATCAAAACCGATAAATGCAAAAAAAACGGCCGAGACCCCTTTCAGCACACCGGTTATTCCTTCCGGTGCAAAAGGGCTCCAGTTTTCAGGATGCACGTAAAAAGAACCAGCTACAATGACAAAAAATATAACGAGCAATTTTAGTCCGACCATGATATTATTGGTGGTCCTGGATTCCTTTATTCCAATAAAAACCACATAGGTGATGATTGCGACGATGAAAAGTGCGGGAATATCGGCAATAAACCGGAAGTTTCCCCAGGCAGGGGCATTTTGCCAGGCTTGGTTTGCAAACCGGACCGCTGAGGGCAGGAGGGAGACATCCGATCCCGAAGCCACTGCCGAAGCATAGGTTTTGTGGGCATTCAGGGCACTGACATAATCAATTGTCAGATATTCCGGAATATGCATATTAAAGCCACGGATGAATTCTGTAAAGTATTCCGACCATGAAATGGCCACCGCAATATTGCCTATGGCATACTCCAGCAAAAGATCCCATCCGATGATCCATGCAAAGAGTTCGCCAAGCGAATAATATGCATAAGTATATGCGCTGCCTGAAACGGGGACCATGGAGGCAAATTCAGCATAGCACAAAGCCGAAAAACCGCATGCAATGGCCGTGAATACAAATAAAAGGGAAATAGCCGGACCACCCTCCGAGGCCGCATTCCCGATGGTGGAGAATATTCCCGCACCCACCACGGCGGCAATACCGAATGCTGTGAGATCCCTTACATTCAGGGTTTTATTCAGCGCGCCTCCCCTGGACTCATTTGCTTTTACATCCGACAATATGTCATTCAGAGATTTTCTCCGGAACAGTGATTTACCCTTCATATTGACATGATGTAATTTGAGGGGGATAAAGATAGAATAAAAGTCAATACTTAAATTCCGGTTGAAGTATAATCATTAAGGCTGTTTTGCATACGGGTGGCCATTCCTGCGCACATTTTTTCATGCTTCAGGGGTATTTTGGGACACACTGTATTGGGAAGGGCATAATACAATGATTCTGCCGGTCAGGTGCCAAACACTTTTTTCAGTAGGTCGGAGGTCCGGGCAAAAGGGTCTTTTCTGATCCTGGCTTCTTCCTTTGCGATCATTATGAACAGTCCTTCAATAGCCTTGCCGGTAACATAGGCAGAAAGATCCGGACTTACCTTTTGTACAAACGGTATTTTATTATAGGTATTGATCAGGTCGGCCCAGTATTTCGTAGCCTGCACCTTATCAAGTGATGTTTTTATGGAAGGCTGGAAACTGGCTTTTAAATCCGGAGTGGTGTTCTTTTGCAAGTATTGCGTTGCGGCATTGTTTTCACCTTTTACGATCCCTATCGCATCACGGATGCTCATGCCCTTGATTGCACGAATGAAAATTGGTCTGGCTTCATCGGCTGCATCCTCGGCAGCACGGTTGATCGAAAGAATAGCTTCATCCACTTTCTTACCCATACCCATGGCCCTGAGTTTGCTTTCCACGGTCCTGGCGTCCTCCGGGAAGGGTATTTTTATTTCAGGATTGCCAAAATAACCATCTGCCAGTGAAACCAGATTAACGCTTTCACTGGTACCCTTGACAAGGGCTTCCTTGATTCCGTCAGCCGCTTCGGTTTCCGTAAATCCTATTCCGGAAGTGCCCAGTATTTTTTTTGCATTCTTCAGCAGCTGAGCCTGAGAAGTGCAGGAATATAATACAAGTAATATGAAAAGAGGAATTAAGCGGCCTTTAATGCTGTTCATTTTAATGTGTTTTCAATTAGCTGTTCAAAATGCATGCCAGCATTATTTACCTTTTATTGCTTTTATTATAATAATCCATGGCTCTCTTCATCTTGGCCTTGAGTTTATTGATACGTGTCTGATCCGAAGGGTGGGTGGAAAGGAACTCAGGCGGGGAACCTTTACTCTGGTCCATCATTCTTTGCCAGAATTCAACGGCTTTACCGGGGTTATAACCGGCCATGGCCATAAAATAAAGCCCGAGCTCATCAGCCTCACTCTCATGCTGACGACTGTAAGGAAGCAATACGCCGACAGCCGATCCAACGCCAAAAGCAGCCAGCGCGATCTGACGGGTGGCTTCCGGCTTCTGGGAGAGTGCAACATCCAGGGCCATCCCGCTTAGCTGAACGGCCATCTGCTGGGACATACGTTCGTTGCCGTGATTAGCTATGGCATGCGCAACCTCGTGAGACATTACAACGGCAACGCCATCGGCATCAATACATACAGGCATAATACCTTCATAGAAAGCAATCTTGCCACCCGGCATGCACCAGGCATTCACCTCTTTGGATACCAGCACATTGTATTCCCAGGCATATCCTTTCAGAAGGTCAGCTTGTTTCTGTCCCTTGAAATAATTTTCAACAGCAGCTGTGATTCTGTGACCCACCTGATTCACGGTGCTTGTATACTGGCTGTTCGAAGACAACTTGTTTTCTTTAAGCACCTGCTTGTAGCTTTCGTTGCTAAGCGAGAGCATCTGATCGGATGGAATAAGCGTAAATTGTTTCCTTCCGGTGAGGGGAACAGTTCCGCACTGGACCATAAAGAAAACCATCAGGGTTATTAAGATTTGGTTGCGGTTCATAATATTGGAATTTAGGTTGACACACTGGAACATAAAATAATAACAAAAGAGCAAAAATAAAGTTACCTGACGCAACCCCAAAATAACAATTGACATCAGGTTATATACTATTCCGCCAAACGATGAAAATTCAATCTGCATTTTTAGTCATTGCTTTTACCTTTTTCATTGGCTGTGATAAAGACAACGATTTGCCGGTTGGTAATTCCTTGGAGGGATTCAGCCTTTTGATCGGGGACAGGGTGATCGTTGACCAAAGTAATATCGATTATTACGATCTGTCATCACACCTGATTTATTTAAAAAAGGGCACTTCAATTCCCGTCGGCCTAAGGGGGGAGGAATCCTTTTCTGTTTGTGTTGACGGAAGAGAGATATACTCAGGAAAAACCGTTTCCGGATTTTCATCCTATATGCCCAGGGGACCCGTAATTTTTTGTATGCCGGTGTTATATCCCGATTATATTGTTTCGATCGGGTACAGTGCGATTTGGGATTCTTTGCCCGGTGCGGACCCGAGAAATGATAAAAGAATTGTCGATGCACTGAGAAAGGAGGGTCAGTTACATGAAGGGCTGAAATGTGAAATAGAAAATGTGAATTTCGTGGGATCCGATGGGTGTATTGTTGAAATTCAGGTCAGGAATGAAGATACCTTCAATTATTGTCTTCTGGATCCCAAAAACATGGGAACCGATCTTTATCATTATTTTACGAATGGATTGATCATCATGGATGCCCGGCGCAATTTGTATTATCCTAAAATCCGGCATGAATCGCCCGAACCTTGGAATACCTGGGATCCGGATTGGTTTTCGGTCATTGGCAGGGGAGAGACAAGAAGGTTTCTGCTTGCCTATAGCGGATATGAAAGAATTCCAAAGGGACAATGCCGGGTTGTTTTCAATTTCCCGGGATTAGGCTACCAGGTGAGCAGGGAAGATGTGGTACAGAAATACGGAAGGATCTGGCTGGGTGAAATAGTATTGTGCAGGGATATTGTTATTGATTAATCAGGTTGTTTGTGCTAAATACAAAATTCATATTCATGAAAGCTATTGTCTTTTCTTTCAGTCTGATAATTTTGTTTTGTTCAGTTTCCTGTGATAAGGATGAGGAAACTGTGACCGAAGCATCTTTTCATGCAATAAAGAACGGGGAACTCTGGAATTCCACTGCGAGTTGGGCGAATTTCACCAAATCCGACAGCTTTTTCTTCATTTCCGCAGCGAAAGCAGATCGGAATTACAACCAGGGAGAGCAATTGTATTTCAGATTCAGCCTTCCGGATATTTCAGGATCAAATACCGTGACCCGCTTTGATTCCCAGTGGCTGTATATTGTCGGCGGAGATGCGGTATCTGACCAGTATCTTATTGATACAACTTCAGATAATCAGATAGTGATCTTGTCCGTGGATACCGTAATGCATAAAATCCGGGGCAGCTTTCAGGTGAAATTGATACGCGATAAGAACAGGTCTGATGCCGGAGAAACCATGAATTTCAGAAGTGGCTGGTTTGATCTGATATATACTGAAAACAATTTTAACGATTAACTATCCTTCTATTCCGGGGTTTTATGATCCACAACATCCGGTTCACCGTCGTTTATTTCCATTTTATTAAAAGACCACAGTTTTATGCTATTGCCTGCAAGCTTTCGATTGCCAATTTGTTTATTTCAAGTCTTAATTTCAGCTGTGTTGTATTAATTTGCTAACAACGTCCTGTAATCGGTTATGCGCCATGTTAATGCCTTGAGAGAAGGGCAAACTCAGCAATTGGTCCCTGAGTGCGACTGATCTGAACACTATGTGCATATTGCCTTGTAATCAGCAATTCCCCTCAGCCACGAAGTGGCTGAATATTTAGGATTGTCTTTTGTCCCATAATTAATATTATGTTAAATAGAATTATTAAACAATAAGGGGAAGCAATTCTTGCCTCCCCTTTTTATATTTTAGAGACTGTTCAGATCATTTATTACCTGCTGGTATTTATCATCCATTTTCAGCCTGTAGAATATCGTCTTCAGGGTTTCCAGGGATTCCCTGTTCTTGGGATCAATTTCATGGGCTTTTTCCATATAAGGAACTGCCTTCAAAAGCATATTGTCTCCTTCTGTCTTTGCCTTTTCATAGGTTACATTATCCGACACCTTGGAGGCATCTTCAAATATTTTTACGGCTTTGTTGAAATATAAAACCGCCAGGTTGAAATTGGCATCAAAGAAATTCGGATCCATTTCAATACAGGTCTTATAGGAAGCCTCAGCTTCGTCGAACTTACCCATCCTGTCGTACAATGAACTTTCCGCAAATGTATAGGATACATTCTTCGGATCCCCGGCTTTGGCCAGTGCAAGCATTTTCAGGGCTTCCTCAGTCTGGTTTGAAACCATATAATAGTTGATCAGTTCGATCAGGATCGACTGGTTGTCAGGATATCTTTTAAACCCTTCGTTGATGACTTCAACACCTTTTGCGGTATCGCCGCTGGAGAAATAACTCTGCTTGCGGAAAACATACAGGAACGGATCTTCAAACTTGTTGACGGCTGCTTCCTCAAAAAGCCTGTTGGCCTCCTCAAAGTTACCGGCTTCAAATGCGGCACGACCTCCGTAATACATATATACGGTATCGATTGTATTCTTCATTTGAGGTAACTTATTCAATTCGAGTAACTTAACAAAGCTTTCCAGAGAGCCGCTGAAATTCTTTTTATCATACTGGCTGACAGCATCAACCTCGAGAGCGGATTTCAGTTTTGTTATCGTTTCCTTAATATCAGCATCAGCCTTATTGTCCGCATTGAGTTTAACAGCCTCATTAACCGCCTTGATGGCCTCATTCAAGGGATCAGGATGGATCTTCTGTGTCTCGGTCCAACTGTCCAGCACTTTATTACGGAACTTTAAGGTTACCCTCTCATAAACATAATTTTCGATTACGTCTGAACCTTCTTCCGTGGTTTGGATTTCTTTGGGTTCCTTGTAGAAAATCTTTACAGCGGCCGGATCCATTCCCTTTTGTAAAATATCATTATTGATATTGAAAATGTCGACCAGCACAGATGCACGGGTTATCCAGGTCTTCACCTTGATGTTCTTTTTTGCATCCTCAATGTCTGAATTGCTTTTTTTCAACTTATTTTCTAATCCTGTATAATTTAGGGCACTGGTAGCTCCTTCCGGTACCTGTGATTTTAAATCAGAACCGGCAAAAATCATCAGTGCAATGAGAAACAAACTGATTCGCTTCATTGTAATCGTTTTTAGTTTTTTTTAGTAATATCTCTGATAAGTAATGCAAAAAATTTGCCAAATATAAATTCTATTTAATTATTGTCCAAAAAATCGGTGCAGATTAACAGTTAATTTTGCCCAGGCGTTTCAGGGATCTCTTCTTCATCAGGAAGCTCGGTCGACCCAACAACATCGGTTACTGCTGCGATGGAATCGCCCGATCTGATATTGATAAGCCTTACGCCCTGGGTGGCTCTGCCCATCAGTCGCAGATTGGCGACGGCAAGTCGAATGATCAGACCTGATTTGTTGATGATCATAATATCATCTTTATCGGTCACAGCCTTAATGGCGATCAGTGGTCCGGTTTTATCGGTAATATTGATCGTTTTAACTCCTTTCCCACCCCGGTTGGTAATCCTATAATCCTCCAGTTCTGTCCTTTTGCCATACCCGTTTTCGGAAACCACAAGAATGGATTTTGAAAGATCATCCAGGCAAACCATGCCCACCACTTCATCCTTGGGATTTGAGTACCTGATGCCGGTGACTCCTGAAGCTGTCCTTCCCATAGGCCGCACTGTTTTTTCGGGAAACCTGAGGGCCTTGCCGGATCTCACTGCCAGGAGGATTTCATTGCTTCCGTTTGTGAGTTGGGCTTCAAGCAGGTTGTCCCCCTCCCGTATATTAATTGCATTAATGCCATTCTGCCTGGGCCGGGAATAGGCCTCCAGCGAAGTTTTTTTAATGATGCCTTTCAGGGTGCATAATACGATGAAATTGTTCTTTATGTATTCCAAATCCGTAAGGCTCTTCAGATTGATAAAAGCTTTGACCTTATCCCCCTGTTCTATGCTGATCAGATTTTGAATTGCGCGCCCTTTTGAGGTTTTTGTCCCTTCGGGGATCTCATATACCTTCATCCAGAAACACCTGCCCTTTTCGGTGAAGAACAGCATGGTATTGTGCATGGTGGCATGGTACATGTGCTCCAGAAAGTCCTCGTCCCGGGTTTCACTACCCTTTGAGCCCTTGCCTCCCCTTTGCTGGGTCCTGAACTCCGTAAGCGGGGTTCTTTTGATATACCCCAGGTGTGAAATGGTGATGATCATATCATCATCGGCATAAAAATCTTCAGGATTGAATTCCCCTTCGTCAGGAACAATGCTGGTGCGCCTTTCATCGCCAAATCTCTCGATCAGTTCCGAAAGGTCATCCTTGATCACTTTCATTCTCAGGCTTTCATCAGCCAGCAGGCTCTTCAGATAAGCAATGATCTTAAGCAGCTCATCGTAATCCATCCGTATCTTATCCCTTTCCAGTCCTGTCAGCCGTTGCAGCCTCATTTCCAGAATTGCCTTTGCCTGCAGATCGGAAAGGCTAAAGGTGCTCATCAGTCCGTCCCTTGCTTCATCCGGTGTTTTGGACGCCCGGATCAGGCTGATCACTTCATCGAGGTGATCCAATGCAATGAGAAGTCCTTCAAGTATATGTGCTTTCTTTTCCGACTCTTCCAAATCAAATTTTGTGCGCCGTACTATGACTTCGTGACGGTGTTCAACAAAATATTTTATGCATTGCTTTAAGGTGAGAAGCCTTGGTCTGCCGTGCACCAGCGCAATGTTGTTAACATTAAAAGAGGTCTGGAGCTGGGCGTATTTGTATAGGTTATTGAGCACCACGCTTGACTGTGCTTCCCTTTTACAGATTATTACCACCCTGACCCCGTTACGGTCTGATTCGTCGTTGATATAGGAAATTCCTTCAAGCTTCTTGTCATTGATCAGTTCCGCGATCTTTTTGATCATTTCGGCCTTGTTGACCTGGTAAGGGATTTCTTTAACAACAATGACCTCTCGCCCGCTGGAGGTAATCTCTATTTCCGTATTGGCACGGAGAACAATTCTTCCACGCCCTGTCTCAAAGGCTTCTTTAATTCCCTGCAGACCGTAAATAATACCGCCCGTCGGGAAATCCGGACCTTTTACGTGGACCATAAGTCCCTCGGTGGTAATTTCCGGATTGTCAATATAGGCAATAATTGCATTGCACACTTCCGTGAGGTTGTGCGGAGGCAGGTTTGTGGCCATACCTACGGCAATGCCCGATGCTCCGTTGATCAGCAGATTGGGAATGCGGGAAGGCAGAACGGTAGGCTCCTGCAAAGTATCATCAAAGTTCAGCTGGAAGTCAACCGTGTTTTTATCGATATCGGCCAGCATTTCCTCGGCGATTTTCTGAAGCCTTGCTTCCGTATACCGCATTGCCGCCGGACTGTCACCATCCATCGATCCGAAATTACCCTGTCCCTCCACCAGCGGATACCGCAGGGACCATTCCTGTGCCATTCTTACCATGGCATCATATACCGATGTATCGCCATGGGGATGATACTTACCCAAAACCTCCCCCACTATACGGGCAGATTTCTTATAAGGCCTGTTTGACATAACTCCAAGGTCCTGCATTCCAAACAACACTCTCCTGTGAACAGGCTTGAGTCCGTCCCTCACATCAGGCAGCGCACGTGATACGATAACCGACATCGAATAATCGATGTAGGCCGATTTCATTTCCTCTTCAATATTGACCTGTATAATTTTTTCTCCGGCAGCCATAATAATTCAGACAAATTCAAATTAATACCAACTTTTAAGTGTCAACTGGTTAAAAATTAACAGATAGCTGTCCTAACCAGATAAACGTAAAATAATTCAAAAGATAATAAGCTGCTAATGTAGATATTTATCGACGTTTAACCGTTATTTTTATGTTGATTATATTAACAAAACCTGTTAAAAAAACGTTACTAATAAATTCGTATATTTGCATTGTAAAACTAATCCCTTTCCGGGAAAACGAATATGATTCTGAAATGGACGCTAAGTTTTCACAACGTATAAAAGATGTTCTTTCCTATAGCAAAGAGGAAGCCATCAGGCTTGGGAACAATGAAATTGCACCTGAACATCTTCTTCTCGGGATTCTGAGAGAAGGTGAAGGTGTCGCCATTGATATCATGGTGTCTCTCGGGGTAAATCTTTATCAGCTGAAGAAGGACATTGAGGCTATGGTCGCCCCGGCCACAGGACCTGTGAAAATAACCGATATCGACAATCTGCCCCTGTTAAAAACCTCCGAACGGATCCTGAAATTGGTTTATCTTGAGGCAAAGTCGCTTAAGAAAAGCACAATCGATACAGGTCATCTTCTTCTTGCCATGATAAAGGACGAGAATTCACCGGTTTCGCGCATATTATTTGATCATTCAATTGAATACGAAAAGGCCAGGCGGGAATTGATGAATGAGCATATGGGAGATTCTGAGGATAATGAGCCCCGGGCTGATTATCCCCATGAGGACGACGAACCCATGGGCTCTTTCGGTTCTCCCGGTGGCAAAGGAAGTAACCCGGAACCTGGTACAAAATCAAGCAGTGACACGCCGGTTCTTGATAATTTCGGTATTGACCTGACAAAAGCGGCAGAGGAAGACCGTCTTGATCCGATCGTTGGCCGCGAAAGGGAAATTGAAAGGCTTGCCCAGATCCTGAGCCGCCGCAAAAAAAATAACCCCATCCTTATAGGTGAGCCCGGTGTCGGTAAATCCGCCATTGTTGAGGGTCTTGCTCTCAGGATTGTTCAGAAGAAAGTATCCCGGGTGCTATTTGGCAAGCGGGTTGTAACTCTTGATCTCGCCGCCATCGTGGCAGGAACCAAATACAGGGGACAATTCGAGGAACGGATGAAGGCCATCCTGAATGAGCTTTCAAAGACATCGAACATTGTTCTGTTTATCGACGAAATTCATACGATTGTGGGAGCCGGCGGTGCAACCGGATCACTGGATGCCGCCAACATGCTCAAGCCTGCCCTGGCCAGGGGAGATATACAATGCGTGGGTGCTACCACCCTTGATGAATACCGGCAACATATTGAAAAGGACGGTGCCCTGGAACGCCGTTTCCAGAAGGTAATGGTTGAGCCTACCTCACCCGATGAAACCCAGGAGATCCTGAACAATATCAAGGAAAGGTATGAAGATCATCATAATGTGATCTATACCCCGGAAGCCATTGAAGCCTGTGTAAAGCTGACCAACAGGTATATATCGGACAGGCATTTGCCGGACAAGGCAATTGATGCGCTGGATGAATCGGGTTCCCGCGTACATATTTCCAATATCCATGTGCCGGAAAAGATCATAGAACTGGAAAAGAGAATTGAGGAAACCAAAAAAGAAAAAATTAAGGCAGTAAAAAACCAGAATTTTGAAAAGGCTGCCAGCTTCCGCGATAAGGAAAAGGAATTGCTTGAAATGCTCGAAGATGAGAAGGTAAGATGGGAAAAGGAATTGACACGAAACAGGCAGGTGGTGGATGCTGAAAAGGTAGCGGAGGTCGTTGCCATGATGACCGGTGTGCCGGTTCAGCGAATCGCACTTGAAGAAGGCCAGCGTTTGCTGAAAATGGCGGATGAACTGAGAGGCAGTGTTATCGGACAGGATGAAGCGATCGCCAAGGTGGTGAAATCCATTCAGCGGAACAGGGCCGGACTCAAGGATCCCAATAAGCCAATCGGCACATTCATATTCCTGGGTCCCACCGGGGTTGGCAAAACACAGCTTGCCAAAGTGCTGGCACAGTATCTTTTCGACTCTCCGAACAACCTCATACGGATTGACATGAGTGAGTATATGGAGAAGTTTTCCGTATCACGGCTTGTCGGTGCACCTCCGGGCTATATCGGCTATGAAGAGGGCGGGCAGCTTACCGAAAAGGTCAGAAGAAGGCCATATTGTGTGGTACTCCTCGATGAAATTGAAAAAGCACATCCGGATGTATACAACATCCTTCTCCAGGTCCTTGATGAAGGACAGCTGACGGATAGTCTGGGACGGCGCGTGGATTTCAGGAATACAATCGTGATCATGACTTCCAATATCGGAACCCGGCAATTAAAGGATTTTGGACAGGGCGTGGGATTCACCACTAAATCAAAGCAGGAAACCAGCAACGAATATAACAAGAGCGTAATCCAGAATGCCCTGAAAAAGGCATTTTCTCCCGAATTCCTGAATCGTATTGACGATGTGGTAATATTCAATACCCTTACCCGGGATGATATTCATAAGATCATTGATATTGAGCTCAAAGGATTGTATGCCAGGATATTGGCTATGGGTTTCAATCTCAAAATGTCAGACACGTCCAAGGATTATATTGCGGAAAAGGGATATGACGTCCAGTTTGGCGCAAGGCCGCTGCGGAGAGCAATCCAGAAATACCTTGAGGATCCGATGGCAGAGGTGATCATAAAATCGAACATGAAACCGGGAGATACCATTGTGATCAGTTTTAACAAGAAAAAGGAAGAAGTGGTTATGAAAGTCGCCCATGTTGATGAATCTGCGGAGGCGGTCGCAGAAGATGTGGACGAAGCCGGAGAATCAGAATAGTTTTTCGGTCACCTCCCCGTACAAATCGTATTCCTCTGATCCTGTAATCCTTATTTTGTAAAACATGCCGGTTTGCAGTTCAATTCCTTTAAAAGGAATCAGTATTTCATTGTCAACTTCAGGAGAATCCGCTTCTGATCTTCCTATATAAAAATCCCCTTCCCTCCCATCAATTATTACTTTAATTGATCTGTTTATTTTTCTGTCATTCAGGCGTTTTGATATATTCTGCTGGATGGCCATCAGTTCCCCGGCCCTTTCCTTTTTCACCTCGGGGGGAACAGTATCTTTATAGTGACCTGCGGACCAGGTATCTTCTTCTTCGGAATAAGTAAAAACACCCAACCGGTCAAATTCAACCTCTTCCACAAACCGGCGGAGTTCCCTGAATTCTTTTTCACCCTCACCGGGATGACCCGTCATAAGTGTGGTTCTGAGTGTGACCCCTGGTATTTCCTTCCTGATCAGGTCAATAAGTTCAAAGTTCTGTTTTTGATTGTGATTGCGGCGCATCATTTCCAGCACTTTATCACTTGCATGCTGGAACGGGATATCGAGGTATTTGCAGATATTCTGCCGTTCCTTCATTACGCGGATCACATCCCTGGGAAATGCGGCCGGATACGCATAATGAAGCCTGATCCATTCAACGCCCGGGATACCGGAAATTACCTCCAGGAGCCCCGGCAATGCCTGCCTTTTATAAATGTCAATTCCATACCATGTAAGGTCTTGGGCAATTAATATCAGCTCCTTCACCCCGTTTCCGACAAGCGAATTCACCTCTGCATGCAGTTCCTCCACTGTTTTGGATATATGTTTCCCGCGTATCAGGGGAATCGCGCAGAATGCGCAATTACGGTCACACCCTTCCGATACCTTGAGATAGGAATAGTGTGATGGGGTTGTCAGCAGCCTTTCTCCGATAAGTTCCTGTTTGAAGCTTAAACCCAGCTGTTCAATGATAGGGGACATATCATTGGTTCCAAAGTACTTATCGACATTTGAAATTTCCTTTTCAAGGTCACTTTTGTATCTTTCCGATAAACAACCGGTAACATATACATGTTTTATCAATCCCATTTCTTTCGCCCGGATGAACCGGAGAATGGTATCCACGGATTCCTGCTTGGCATCACGGATAAACCCGCATGTATTGATGATTACCGTCTTATACCTGAAGGATTCTGAATTATGAACAACATCTACATTATTGGCATTGATCTGCTTCATCAGCAATTCCGAGTCTACCAGGTTTTTTGAGCAACCCAGCGTCACGATATTTATCGCCCCCCTCTTTTCCCGCTTCGTGTGCATGAATAAACGTGGAATTTCCCGTTATTTAACAGGTGTCCCGTTGTCCGACAGTTTACTGTGTCTCCGGCTATATACGAAATATATGATCAATCCGATGGCCATCCAGATAAAAAGCCTCTCCCAGGTTTCCCAGGGAAGGCCTAGCATCTGGGCAAAACAGATTCCGGCACCCAGAATTGGCACCAGGGGTACCCAGGGCGTTCTGAAAGGTCTCTTGATATCCGGCCTTTTCTTCCGTAAAATGAGGACGCTGATGCATACGATGACAAAGGCAAACAGGGTACCGATGGATACCAGCTCGCTGAGGATGTTTATCGGAAGCAAGCCGGCAATGGTGCATGAGATTATGCCTGTTAGGATGGTGGTAACATATGGTGTTCTGAAACGGGGATGAACTTTTGAAAATTTTGCCGGCAGCAATCCGTCATTGGCCATGGTAAAGAATATCCTTGGTTGTCCCAGGAGCATTACAAGGATTACAGAGCTCAGTCCGGCAATCGCCCCGATTTTTATCAGCGGACGGAGCCAGTACAGTGCACTTCCCGTGCTGTCAATAGCAAGCGCGAGGGGAGCAGATACATTCAGCTTTTCATAGGGCATGATGCCGGTCAGTACCCCTGCAACCAATACATAGAGCAGTGTACAGATCAGCAGGGAACCCAGGATCCCGATCGGCATATCGCGTTGCGGATTCCTGGCCTCCTGTGCGGCAGTTGAAACAGCATCAAATCCAATGTAGGCAAAGAAGATCACTCCCGCACCCCGGAGAATGCCTGACAGTCCAAAATGGCCGAATTCTCCGGTATTTGGCGGTATAAAGGGTTTCCAGTTGGCAGTATCAATAAACGACAATCCGAAGCCGATAAAAAGCAGAATGACGATGATCTTTATGGCAACAATAATGTTGTTGAATCCTGCTGATTCACGGATACCAATCACCAACAGCGTGGAAAGGAAAGCAATGATGAATATGGCCGGGAAATTAAGAATGCTGCCGGTAAGCACCCATCCCTGTCCCTTAATATAGTCGAGGGGTGCATTGCAAAGCTCCGGAGGAATGTTAATGTTATAGTCATGGAGAAAACTTACGATATACCCTGACCATCCTACAGCCACTGTAGAGGAGGCGAACAGGTATTCCAGTATAAGATCCCATCCTATGATCCAGGCTATAAATTCACCGAGGGTGGCATAGGCATAGGTATAAGCACTCCCGGAGATTGGAATGAGGGAGGCAAATTCGGCATAACATAATCCTGCAAATACACATCCTACGGCAGACAGCAGAAACGACAGGACCAGGGCCGGCCCGGCATTATTCGCAGCTACGGTGCCGGTAAGTACAAATATACCCGTACCGATAATGGCTCCAATGCCAAGGGTTATCAGGCTGCCCCTTCCGAGGGACTTTCTCAGTCCGTGATCCTTGTCGAAGGCTTCCGATAAAAGCTGATTGATCGGTTTTACTCTGAATAGCTGCATGGGAAAAAGAATTGATTAATCAAATATATTCTTTCTTCCGATACAAATTTGGCGCTTTTCAAAAAAAGGGAAAGAAATTAAAGATTGGAGGAACTGAACAGAGCTTCCACAAAGGCTGATTTATCGAAGATCTGAAGGTCATCCAGCTTTTCGCCAATGCCAATGTAACGTACCGGTATCTTAAACTGATCGGAAATGCCGATCACTACCCCACCCTTTGCGGTTCCGTCGAGTTTGGTTATGGCCAGTGCATTTACCTGTGTAGCGTCGGTGAACTGACGCGCCTGTTCAAATGCATTCTGTCCTGTGGAGCCGTCCAGCACAAGCAAAACCTCGTGGGGTGCATCGGGAATTACCTTTTGGATAACGCGTTTTATCTTTGAAAGTTCATTCATCAGATCAATTTTGTTGTGCAACCTGCCGGCAGTATCAATAATAACAACATCCACATCATTTGACATGGCTGAGGTTACCGTATCGAAAGCCACTGAAGCCGGATCAGAACCCATTTTCTGTTTCACAATGGGCACACCTGCCCTCTCAGCCCAAATGGTCAGCTGATCCACTGCGGCGGCCCTGAAGGTGTCTGCAGCACCGAGCAAAACACGGTGGTTGGCTTTCCTGTGCTGGTATGCCAGCTTCCCGATTGTTGTTGTCTTACCCACACCGTTAACGCCTACCACCATTATTACATATGGCTTTGCAGGCAGATTATCCGTGAATCCCTTGAAATCAAGGGATTTATTTTCTTCCAGCAACTTGGCGATTTCCTCGCGGAGTATCCGGTTCAGCTCTTCAGTGCCCAGGTATTTTTCCTCGTTTACCCTGGCCTGAATACGTTCTATTATCCGCAAAGTGGTCTGTACACCGACGTCGGATGACACAAGCGCCTCTTCCAGGTTATCCAGGACCTCGTCATCTACGCTGGATTTGCCAATCACAGCCCTGGAAATCTTTTTGAATACGCTTTCCTTTGTCTTTTCCAGTCCCCTGGTCAGATCTTCTTTCTTCCGGTTGTCGAATAAACCAAAAATTGCCATTTAGAAGGAATGGGTTTATATAAAAAAAGGCTTTCTTCTTTCAAAGAAAGCCATCATTTTTTTAAGCAGAGACAGGGTTAATTAGCTGAAAAGAAATCCTTTATATGATCTGCGTGAACAATTTCTTCCTTATACATATAAGCTCCGGTTTTCGGGGATTTCACCATTTTGATGCATTTGGTAAAAGTCTTGCCGGTACCTGTTTTTAACGTTGCTATTACTTTTTTTGCCATGGCCGGGTATTATTTAATTTCACGATGTACGGTTACCTTTTTCAGAACCGGGTTGAACTTCTTCAATTCAAGCCTGTCCGGGGTGTTTTTCCTGTTCTTGGTAGTAATATACCTTGACATACCGGGTTTACCACTGTTCTTGTGTTCTGTGCACTCAAGTATTACCTGAATCCTGTTGCCTTTTTTTGCCATTTCCTGATGTGCTTGCTGTTAAAAATTTTTAATAAATCCTTTGCTTTTGGCTTTTTCCAGGGCTTTCTTCAAACCCAGCTTATTGATAAACCGTAAGCCGGCCGCAGAAACCCTGAGATCAATCCAGCGGTTTTCCTCCTGGAGAAAAAACTTCTTATCAAATAGGTTAACCTCAAAGGTTCTTTTCGTTTTGCGCTTGGAATGCGAAACATTGTTGCCTACCTGCGCCGTTTTTCCGGTAATCTGACAAATTCTGGACATCTTTAAAATCAATTTATTCGCTTTCTGAAAACAGTTCGCAAAGTACGTTAAATTTTTCCAATTATTCAAGTATGCATTTAAAAAAATATTCAAACGCATTCCCTGATCTCGTTTTTCAGCATAAACAAGCCGGCAATCGAAGCTTTCCGTATATTTCGTCCCCTGTCCTCCCCAAAGTTATGCACACTCGATACAATTCGCTTCCTGGATGCAACCGCTATCCAGGTAGTGCCGACCGGTTTTTCCGGAGTACCCCCATCCGGTCCGGCAATACCGCTTACAGCTATTGAAAAATCCGTATTGAAACGGGTACGGACACCATCTGCCATTTGCTCTGCAACAGCCTGGCTTACAGCTCCGTTTACCATCAGGGTGAATGGACTAACATTCAACTCGCTGGTTTTGATCTCATTGGAATAGGCTATGATGCCCCCTTTGTAATATGCGGAAGAACCTGGAACTGATGTGATCATTTTGCTGATGGCTCCTCCTGTACAGCTTTCCGCAACAGACAAGGTAGATTTGTTTTCTTTCAGGATAGATCCGATAATTTCCTCAAGGCTGTCGCTGTTATAGCCGAATATATGGGGACCGATGATTTCTTCAAGCCGGCTTTTTTCAGCCGCCATCAGGTTTGTCAATTCTTCACCTGAACCTGCTGATTTTCCTGTTATCCTAAGTCTGAGGATGCCGGGTGACGGAAGATAGGCAAGCTTCAGCGGGGCCGGAAGCGTAGCCTCCCATTCCTGTAACATATTGGCCATAACGGATTCGGGCACACCGTGGGTCAGGAGCGTTATATGCCTGATGGCCGGCAATTTGAAGCGCTCCTGCAGCCTGTGGGCCAATTCCTCATGATAAATGGCTTTCATTTCGAAAGGAACCCCCGGCAGGAAAACATAATTAACTTCGTCCCTGCTGAACCACATCCCCTGGGCACTGCCTGCACTGTTGTTCAACAACTCACAATTGTCCGGCAGCTCAGCCTGCTTCCTGTTTCTTTCGTTCATCACCACCCCGCGCGCTGACAACAGGCTACCGATATGTTCAACTACGGATTGATTTTCGACCAGGCGGGAATTAAAGTATTCTGCAAGGGTAAACTTTGTAATATCATCACTTGTTGGTCCGAGTCCCCCGGTGGCAATGATCAGCGAAGCCCTGTTTTTTGCCTGGTCAAGCGATTTAAGGATGCCTTCCCGGGTATCGGGGACAGAGGTGATCTGAATGACTGAAATGCCCAGTTTATTCAATTCTGAGGCAAGAAAGGCTGAATTGGTATCAACAACCTGTCCGATCAGGATTTCGTCTCCTATGGTGATTATTTCAGCGTTCAAGAGGTGATCACGTAAATTTCCATCGAGCGGGAAACGGGATTCGAACCCGCGACCTGAAGCTTGGGAAGCTTCCGCTCTGCCAACTGAGCTATTCCCGCAATGAGCCTCTCAGGGGATTTGAACCCCCGACCTGCGGTTTACGAAACCGCTGCTCTACCAGCTGAGCTAAAGAGGCTTGTTTAAAGGTCCCAAAATTATAAATATTGGTCAACAGTGCAAAGATTAATTGGAAAATGTTGGGAGGGAGAAGCCGGAAGTCCAAAGCACGAAGCTCGAAGCCGGAAGTCCGAAGGCCCAACGCTGGGCGTAGTTTGTAACTACGCCTGACGGATACCCTTAACCACCCCCAACGCTAGGCGTAGTTTGTAACTACGCCTGACGGATACCCTTAACCACCCCCAACGCTAGGCGTAGTTTGTAACTACGCCTGACGGATACCCTTAACCACCTGCTTTTGCAGTTCCCTTATCCGTTGCAGCAAGGTAGGATGCGAATAGTGAAAAAATACATACACCGGATGTGGTGTGAGGTTGCTCAGATTCCTGGATGAGAGCTTTTTCAAAGCGTTTACCAGCTCCCCTGCGTCATAATTGTCCCTGACAAACCGGTCAGCAGTATATTCATTTTTCCGGGAAACAAAGTTCAGAAGCAATCCGGCAAGCATTGAAACCGGACTGTATAATATCCCGAAAGCAATCAGTCCCATATGAAAACTGGGCTGACCTGAACCCAGTGCTCCTGATAATGCGGGATTGCCAATAAAAAATGACAGGATAAACAGGGTGATCCCGGTTTGGATGATCCCGGTGATCATACCGGTAAGTGTATGTTTCTTTTTGTAATGCCCTATCTCATGTGCGAGCACGGCAACAATCTCCCTGATCGACAATTCCTTAATCAGGGTATCATACAATACAATCCGCTTTTTGGGACCGAGCCCTGTAAAATAAGCATTGGCCTTCGCTGATCTTTTTGAGCCATCAATTACATAAATATTATCGAGCCGAAATCCCACCTTATCACTGAATTCACGGATGGCCTCCCGCAGGGCGCCTTCCGCCAGGGGAGTCTGCTTGTTGAAAAGGGGAACGATGAGGGAGGAATAGAACATGGCCATGAAAATTGAAAATACCGTAGCAAGGATCCACGCATACAGCCAGAAACGGGATTCCGTTATCCGGTAAAACCATACTACAAGGGCCAGCAAGCCACCGCCGATTATTATTCCCAGCATCCATCCCTTAAGCTTGTCCAGGACAAACGTACCGGGTTTTGTTTTATTGAAACCAAATTTTTCTTCAATCACAAAGGTATCATACAGGCTGAAAGGAGTGGTCAGAAGATCGGCCGCAAGGCCCAAAATTCCAAAAAAAACGAGCACCATGAGCACGGGATGCAGGGTAATTTCCCTTGCCCATCCGTCCACCATACTGAATCCGTTCAGAAAAAGCATAAGCAGGATAAGCATAAAACTGAAAGAGCTGGTGATCAGTGCAAAACGGTCATTTACTTTTTTGTATTCCTGTTGTTTCCGGTACTGGCTTTCATCATAAATATCCTTCAGCTCATCGGGCAATGTGATAGCCCGGTTCCGGCTGTTGAGGAAATCAAGCCAGCGCTCCAGCACAAAATCAAGCACCAGGATGGCTACAATAATATTAAATACAATGTTGGTTGTCATTTTGAAAAGATTCAGTTCATTGCAAAGTTAGGTGATAATCAGAACCCGTTCAGTTGCTGATCCAGCAATTCCTTTTTTTTGAGTCGGGTCTCCAGGATTTTTTTATAAGTCAGTGTTCTGCCTGTGCTCAGCAGGCTGTCAGCATGTGCAATCCACAGGGAAGCCTGTTCAAGGTCATCATCCTGTTCCCATGCCAGCGCAAGGTTAAAGGAAGCCCGGGATGCAAGTTTCCTGTTCCTGCTTTCCGCCACATCATTCCAGATCTCTGCGGCTTCGAACCACTTGTTGTCATAAACGAACAACGAAGCCTGCCTGAGCCTGGCCCCGGGGCCTGTAAAAAAAATCCGCCCGGTGTTATTTTTCCAGAACGGGCCTATTTCTTCAGCCACTTTTGTCCCGGAAACATAATAAGCTTCCGACAGTATGCCATTGATGTCCGACAGCTGAAAATGCGGGCTGCAATCCGGATCCTCTTCTTCAAATACGCTGGTATCAGAAAATATGATATCCGGATTTACTATTTCCTGAAATGGCTGATAAAATGCCCATTTGGTGTGATTAACAAGCCGGTACACAATTCCGCATGCCAGACCCGGATAGTTGTATCTCACCATTGAATCCCGGCTTACAGCCTTTTTTAGGATCAATACTGCATTGGTGGAATCACGCCGGCATATCCGGCTGAGCTCATTCCAGCTGACATGTCCTGATTCGAGTAAGATCTCATAGGTTGTGTCAGCCGGCACCACTTTAAGAAAGCGCGGGGAAGCTGACATTGCATCATAGATCCCTTCCATATAGGCCCTTTTGATCCGGTTATAATTCACTCCGGGGTCCGGTTCTATATTATCAAGGCTGTCAATCCGCCCCGGAGGGTCCGGAATGCCGGCTCCGGGGAAAAGGGATACTTTTGTTATCTCTGCGGGAATTGTAATCCTGCCGGGTTCGAGTACATTCAGGGTGATTCTTCCGGGTAAACAGGAAATAAAAAATATAATTGTGCCCGCAATACAGCAGGCAGGGGTCGGATGGATCCTCATTTTTTCAAAAGAATTTAACCCATGCGCGAATTCGGCTTTATGTTCTCATTCCTCCGCAGACTCCGATTACCTGGCCGTTCACATATGAAGAGAGGTCAGATGCCAGGAAGAGTGCCACCTTGGCCACCTCTTCAGGTGTTCCTCCCCTTTTCAGGGGTATCTTTTCCTCCCATAGTTTTTTCACTTCTTCCGGCAGCCTGTTGGTCATTTCGGTAATGATAAAACCCGGGGCAATGGCATTGCAGCGGACATTTCTTGAGCCCAGCTCCATGGCGATCGACTTGGTAAAACCGATCATACCGGCCTTTGAAGCCGAATAATTTGACTGCCCGGCATTTCCGCCGACACCCACAACTGAACTCATATTGATGATCGAACCGCCCAGCTTTTTGATCATGATTCGCTGAACGGCTTTTGTGAAGTTAAAAACGGATTTCAGATTTACACTGATCACAGTGTCCCATTGCTGTTCAGTCATGCGCAAAAGAAGCGTATCCATGGTTATCCCTGCATTGTTCACCAGGATGTCCACCGTTCCGAAATCGGCAATGATCTGCTCCACCACTTTTTCGGTATCACTAAAATTGCTGGCATCGGAGGCATAAATTTTTGCTTTTACCCCCATTTGGGTCAGGAGTTTCTCCACCTCAAGGCCATTCTCTTC
>Ga0105104_10000233_pt1 | contig 42414 bp, 30 predicted proteins | sample PPLLaktember2015_3_FD_87034 | JGI IMG/M metagenome (GOLD analysis project Ga0105104, IMG submission 87034) | Freshwater sediment microbial communities from Prairie Pothole Lake near Jamestown, North Dakota, USA - PPLs Lake P7 Core (6) Depth... | ecosystem: Environmental > Aquatic > Freshwater >... | reverse complement strand
GGCTTTCGCGCAGCTATTTGGCGGGCAGATCGTGGAGTGTACCCTGTGTAATCGCCGCTTTATAGGTGTGCTCGAACACCTGACGCAGACCGAGCGGCCCGAATCCGCCCAGACTCTTTAATGCATGCGTGAGATGTGTGCAGCCGTTGGCTACCTCGTGCCGGAGCAGTGTGATCCAGAGCGGATTTTTTTGCAATACGGCCATCACCCGCAGGGGAAGACCGAGGATAATTTGATCCGGCGGCATGGTCGGCTCGATCAGCTTGCTCATGGAGCGCATCATCGTAATGAACTCGCGGGCGAGGATTTGTTCGTAAAGCTGCTCTTTGCTGCCGAAATAGTAGTGTATCATAGCCAAGTTCACGGCAGCAGCTTCCGCAACCATGCGCGTGCTGGTGGCGGCAAGACCATGTTCCGCAAACAGAATCCGCGCGGCATTCAGGATGCGGCCGCGCGGAGATTCCGGATCGGGAGGCTGCCATTCCAGCGGCACGGAATTAAAGAAAGCCTGAATGGTCAGCACTTTCGGGGGCGCAGACAGTTTGCTTTCGTCACTCATGGGAGGCTTGGGCGACGGTTTTTGGCTTCGTGGCTTGTTTGGTTTTTTCACGGTTGATTAATAAAAACAGATAAATAGGATTTTATTGGTCAATCGAATGATTAAGTCAGACGATAATATAATGTCGAAAAAGGGATTTGTCAAGAGGAAATAAAGAAAGGATGAGGCAGAAATGATGAATGAGGAATGATGAATGAAGATAAGATTAAAGCGGATGGCGGGCAGGCTGCGAAGACGTGACGCGGCACAGTCGTGCGTTTTTGTTTCATTCTGTTATATGAGACCCCCCTTTGATTCCCCCCTTTTGCAAAGGGGGGATTTTTATTTCGGTGATCGACATATATGCGAAGGAACACCGAACGACGGCTTGGAACCCGCCGCCTAAGCCAATTGTACTTTTTCGGATTATTAGAAACGATGAATGATGAATGATGAGCGGAAGAATAGATTCCGGACTGGTTGAGAAATCCCGGCTCGGTGAATCAGAACTCCCCCTTCCAGCTTCCTCATAGGATTGGGTGAAGAGTACATAAGAATAAGAAATTACTGAATGTAAGCTCTCCGTATCGAGGGTGCGAAAAGCCGGGATTAAACTTTCCACGGAGTTGTGTATCCAATGAGCAGATCAGACAGTTCGCAAACAGTATCACTAACCTCTTGGGGAACGATCATGAAACGATTTCTTTCAACCGTCGCAATTCTGGCCGTCATTGGATTAATCTTCTCATCGGTTGTCTTCGCGCAAGGCGGCCGGCAGAATCGCGGAAAGGATTATCCGCGCTATGAAGACGGAAAATCCAGCCGATTGTACAACCCGGCCACCGTGGAAACGATTCGCGGCGAAGTAACGGACGTAAAAACGATGACGGGAAAAAACAACCGGAATTTCGGTGTTCATCTTTTAGTGAATACCGGTCAAGAAACCATTCCGGTTCATCTGGGACCGTCGTGGTATCTGGAAGATCAATCCGTACGTTTTCAGAATGGAGATCGTGTGGAAATCACCGGATCGCGCATTACGTATGAAGGCAAACCCGCTTTAATCGCGGACGAAGTGCTGAAAGACGGCAAGACGCTCGATTTGCGCGACGCGAGCGGAAGGCCGCAGTGGGCAGGAAAACGCGGACGATAAGAAACAGCGCCGCCTCGCGGAGACGGCACTGATCGAAAAAAACGGGCTTCCCGGCGGGGGAAGCCCGTTTTACATTTTCGTTTGAAGAACTGCTAACTGATCCAGCCGAACGCCCCCATGAGCGTGATGAAAATTCCCATCAAACTTTCACCGGCGATAATTCCTGATGCCGAAGCAATTGTGTATTGCTCGGCAGTCTTGGGCCGGAATTTGGCGTAGATTAAAGCGACGAGACCGCCGATGAACATGGACAGCGCATTGTAGAACGGCAGCACGAAGGACAGTCCCAAGCCCATCGCGGACGGCATATATTTCTGCGATTTGGGGAACAGCGTGCCGCAGAGAGGAATAATTATGCCGATTAGTCCGCCGATGAGGAGCGCAAGCCTTGCCGTGGGGTGGAGAGATTCCAATCCGTTGGAAAGCAGCCGCGCCACGCCGGCCCAAACCTGAGCGGCGGGAGCGGGAAACTTATCCGTGCCGAGAATCGAGACATCAGGCACAATGAGAAAAAAGCAAGGAACGGTTATGGCCGTCCCGATAAAGATGCCCGCAAACTGTGCCAGAAACTGCTTGCGCGCATTGGCTCCCAAGACATAGCCGCTCTTCAGATCGGTGAGTAAATCCGAAGCGGAATCGGCCACGCCGGCGGTGATGCAGGCGGTCATGAGATTCGTATTCATTTGCTTGGGAGCAATCGCGCCGAACGTAAGCTGCGTGATTTTACCCATCGCGCCGACCGGAGTCGTGTCGGTTTCTCCGCAGGCGCGGCAGGCCACTAAAGCGAGGAAGAAGGAGAGAAATACCGCCAGCAGGCCCATCCAGATCGGAATATCGAAGAATATGAACGCCAGCGCGACAATGCCGATGGTTCCGAAAATCATCCCGCTGGCGAACCAGGAGCCTGGAACTTCGATGCGTTCCAGAGAATCCGCCTCCATTTTTTTGCGGGAGAAAATCCGTTTCAATCCGGAAAATGCGCGCAGCGCGGTTTTCCACTGGAACGCAAAGGTCAGCAGACCGCTGGTGACCATACAGGCCGCACCTGCCCACAGACTCCATGCCACACAGTTGCGGAATCCGCCGGGCAATTGTTCGTTCGAATCATTTTCTTTGAAGGCAAGTCGTGACGCGGCGGAGGAAATTTCTTGATCCAGACTGAGGACAGCCGCGTAATGGATTGCCTCCGGTGCACGAACTTCAAGACGGCCTTTACGATAGGCTTCCGGCGGTTCGGCAAATTGTAATTTTCCAAAGAAGGGATTCGGAGTCAGGCCGTCCGGCAGAATGGCCCGATTGAAATCGTTGGTGAGTTCCTGCATACTCGCATAATTTACCGGGCGGCTCCAATTGTAAAGAAGGTGCGTGGTTTCCGAGCCGTCTTCAAAACGCGGGCCTTTCGTGGCTTCGACAAGCGTAAAGCCGAGCGCGGATCCGGCGGGAATGCTGAGCGGGAAGGAGAGTTTTTCCTCGGAGAGGATGGTGGGTGCGGGATGTTCGATGACTTTCTTGTCAATCATTGCAGGAACCAGAATACCCCAGTTCAGAACGGCGCCGATGAGCAGACTGACGCACACCCGGATGCCCATGATGGCACCGGCGGCGACGAGAATCATGCTGGCATCGAACTGAACGGTATACATACCGAAGCGCTGACCGAACCAGTTGTACTGCGCGGGAATCCACTGGAGCCAGTCACGGACGGCGGCGATAACGATGCCGAAACTTCCCCAAGTGAAAAGAGCCTTCGCCGTCTTCGTTTCTCCGCCGTCTTTCCCGACCCCGTGCAGGCTCTTCAGCGTTTCCGCGGCGGCGATGCCGGACGGGAATTTAAGCCGTTCGATGTTAATCATCTGCCGCTTCATGGGAATGGCCATCGTCACTCCAAGCACGGCCAGGAAGAACACCCACGCGGTTAACAGCCCATAACCGATATGCACTCCATTGACCAGCAGATAGGCAGCGATGGCGGAAACAATCGTGCCCCCCGTGGAGTATCCCGCCGAAGACGCCGTGGACTGCATCGCGTTGTTTTCGAGAATGGACATATCCGTCTTTACCCATTTCGGAAACAACTTGCGCATGGATTTCCAAATCGTGAAGCTTAAGATGCAAGATGTAATGGCCACGCCAAGACCCCAGCCGGTTTTCAAACCGACGTAGAGGTTTTGCAGCGAAAGGAACGCTCCTAAAAAAGAGCCCATGAGCACGGCGCGCCAGGTGAGCTGCGGCATGTCGTCGCCGCGATATACTTTTTCATACCACTCGCGTTCGAGTTCTTCGGGAGTCATAGGTTTTGTGTCGCTCATGGGAGTCCGGGGAATGGGTGAAGTGATGGATGACGGCGGTAGAGACTGATTATTTTGGAGAAGATCGAGTTACTTGGATTTTTGTTGTTCCATGGCGCGGAACAGGCGCTTAGCCACAGCCTGAGTTTCAATGTGAAAACGGGTCACGGCGTTCAGAATCAAACCGATTCCCAGAAACAGCACGGCCAGAATTTCCAACGCGGCGGCCAGCACGGCCAGCGGCACATGGCTGACGTACGACGTTTGCAGATAATCCCGCACCGGAAACCATCCGGCAATCAAGCCCAGAATAAACGCGATGCCGCTGAGAATCGAGAAAAATGCGAGCGGTTTGTACTCTTTAAAGATCAGAAAAATCGCTTTAAAAATATGCAGACCGTCGGCAAACGTGTTGAGTTTGGAGACGCTGCCTTGGGGACGGCTGCGATAGTGAACGGGGACTTCGCGAATCAAGCAATTTTTAATCAGAGCCTGCAGCGTCAGTTCCGTTTCAATGGCAAATCCGCTCGATTGCAGATACATGCTGTGTGTGAACTCACGTGTATAGACGCGATAGCCGGACAGCACATCGGTGATGGGTGCGCGAAAGAGCAGAGAAATCGTACCGGAGATCAATTTATTGCCGAATTCGTGCAGCCGCCGAAAAGCCTGATCGTCGAAACGGCTGAGCCGCATGCCGACCACCATGTCCGCTCCCGTTTCCTCCAGCGTGCGGATTAGACTTGGAGCTTCTTCCGGCGGATAGGTGTCATCCCCATCGGCCATTACGAAAATGTCAGCCTCCACGGTCTCGAACATGTGGCGGACGACGTGTCCTTTTCCCTGTCGCGGAGATTTGACGACAATCGCTCCCGCATCGCGCGCCAGTTCGGCGGTGCGATCCGTGGAGTTGTTGTCAAAGACGTAAATAGACGCCTGCGGCAGCACAGCGCGGAAATCCTTGACGACTTTCGCGACGGTGACTTCCTCATTATAGCAAGGAAGCAGTACGGCAATGGTCGGTTTCGATTCCTTGTTCATATGCGCCTTGTCCGTTTGACTCATGAGGATTTCCGACTCACCGGACAGAGGACTAATCCGTTCGGCTCGTGTTTGGAATAGACCGGCATCGCATTCTGACCGGCGGCAAGCCGGTATGCATTCAAGACTTCATTATTGGCTTGCAGGTATTGCGGTCTGGTGAGCAGGAACATCGGCCCCTGATGCGCGCCCAGCACATTGCGAATCTCTTCCTGCATGCGCGTGGCGCTGCGCGGATTCGTAAAATTGCTTTCCACGCGGACGAAGCGGACGCCTTTCGGAAAGAACGGCATCAAGTATCCCCACGGGCGGCTGCCCGCGATCAGGATGATGGTGTGATCAGGATCCTCGAGGCGCGGAGTCTGCACGTCCCAGAATTTACCTGTCCACGGCAAACGTTCCAGACGGTTATGATTTAAAGCTTGCATATCCACCGCGATAAACAGAAAAGCGGCCGCAATCAGCACGCCTTGCAGCCAGCGAATCCGTACCAGTGCGAAGATTAATATAACTATGAGCAGCGGTCCGAGAGCTTCGAGGCCGGAGGTGTAGCGGATGATCGAGAACTGAATCTGCCAAACGATGTAAGTGACTGCGAAAAAAATGACAAGGAAGAATCCCGACCGATCCAGAAGAGTATCCGAAGCGTGCGATTTATCCGCACGATTTTTTCGCCGGCGAATGTACCATGCCACAATCAAGGCCAAGAGCAGAACGTAGAGCACGGCGTAGCGGGCGTCGCGGAAGTCGTTCGAGAAAAGTGTGAACTGATTTTTCACCACGTACATGAACGGACGAAACAGAGCTTCCACGAAGTTCGCGGGCATGTATCGCATGTCGGCATTGCTGACCTGTTCCGTCCACGGCGAATGGAAGATATTGTTGAAGTAGGGGAACATCGGATTCCCGAAATGCCCGTTCAACGTCAGCAGCCAATGTCCGCGAATAATCAAGAATGCAACGAGCGCACCCCCGCCCCAGACCACTAAGGTTCGAATGCGGATTTTCCATGTCGGTTCGATGAACAGAATGGCAACGGCCATGCCCACGGCGTAGATCGCCGATGTATCTTTCAATCCGGCGGCAAAGCCGATCAGGGCACCGGCAGCGGCCGGAGCGATGAGAGCTTTCCAGCCTTCTGTAGTGTTCGGTCTGTTTATATGGCGGAGAAGAAGGAGCACCGCGCCGAGAATGAACAGGCTCATGATCGTGTCGTTCTGCGATGCACCCAATTCGCCGATAAATATCGGCCCATATAACCCGATCAGAGCACATAAAAGCGAAAGACCCGCGCGCGGCCATTGTTTGAAACCGGAAAAAATCAGATAGGCGATCATGAAGACAAGGCCGAGAGACAAGCCGTGCAGTCCGCCCATGATAAATCCGACCCAGCTTGGCCGCACATGATTCACTAAAAAGTAGAATAACAGATCCGTGACGGGATTGAAATAGGTCTGCATTTGGGCGGGCGCAATGTCAAATCCCAAACGGTTGTTCAGAAAAGCGTAGGGATTGTAGTAATGGTAATTGCGTAAATCCCAGTTGTTGTCCTGACCGAGCGAAACCGAAATAATGCCGAATAACACAACGCCCAGCCCGAAAACAATCGCGAAAAGAAGAGCATCTTTTACATGCAGGGTTGGCGCGGCGGGTCGGGCGGCGGGTTTAGCGTGTTGTTTGGCGCGGGAGCGGGATTTTGAGGACATGGGTCCAATCCGATTGGATCATAAGTTGGGGGCGGAGGATGGGCTTTTAGGGCGGAATCCACTCCATCGTGAATATACGAATATTCCCGGAACACCGCAAGGGATAGCCTCTTTCTACTTGTAAATCCGGAAAGAAAATCCCCGCCGGCAGGCGGGGATTTTCGGCACGTTTGTCCTATGATGCCGCAATCAGGATTCTTTGACGGCTGCGATCAGATCCAGAAAGGCTTTTTTACCGTCGGAGAAGAACATCAAGGTATTGTCATTAGCGAAGAGCGGATTGGGAATTCCGGCAAAGCCCGGGCTGAGGCTGCGCTTGATGACCACGACCGTCCGCGCTTTGTCTACGTCAATAATCGGCATGCCGCCGATCACGCACTTGGGATCGGTGCGGGCCATGGGATTGACGACGTCATTCGCACCAACGACAAGGACAACGTCGGTTTGGGACATGGTGGCATTGACTTCGTCCATCTCTTTGAGTTTGTCGTAGGGCACATCCGCCTCGGCGAGCAGAACGTTCATGTGACCGGGCATACGTCCGGCCACGGGATGTATTCCGTATTCGACCGTGACGCCTCGGGATTCGAGCAGACCGGCCAGATCGCGTACTACGTGTTGGGCTTGCGAAACCGCCAGACCGTAGCCGGGGACGATCAGAACGCGGCTGGCGGCATCGAACAGCATGGCCACTTCCTCGGCAGTCGCGGATTTGATTTTACCGGCGTAGACCGCTTCCGCATCCGGTGTGCCTTCCGTCGGTCCCAGCACTCCAAGCAGAACATTCATCAGCGAGCGGTTCATAGCCCGGCACATGATGTCGGAGAGAATAATACCGGAAGAACCGACCAGCGCCCCCGCAATAATCAGCGCGTTATTGTTGATGACGAAACCGGTGGCGCAGCCCGCCATACCGGAATACGAATTCAGAAGACAAATGACCACGGGCATGTCCGCACCGCCCACCGGCAGCACAAACATGACACCCAAGACGGAAGCCAATGCGACCAGAATCCAGTAGAGATATGTTGCATCGGGATTCAGAACGATCAGCACACCGACGACAACGCAGGCCACCAACAGGGCGATATTCAGCGGCTGCTGGCCGGGAAAGTGAATGGGATTACCTTTCAGGAGCCACTCCTGAAGCTTATCAAAGGCAACATAGCTGCCCCAGAACGTGACGGCTCCGATTATTCCGGAAACCGCAACGGCAATGGTAAACTGATCCGTGACGGCAACGCCGCGCGATGCTGCGGTCATTAATTCCACACCCGCTACCAGCATGGAAGCCGCGCCTCCGAAACCGTTGAGCAAGGCCACCATTTGCGGCATGGCAGTCATGCGGATTCGCAGAGCGAGAACGGCACCGATGGCTGAACCGATCAGTACTCCGAGAATAATCCACTCGTAGGATACGATTTGCCGGTCCCACAAGGTGAACACAATGGCAATCAGCATGCCGACGGCGCTCAGCAGATTGCCTTTCACGGCGGTGCGCGGATGCGCGAGCATCTTCAATCCCATAATGAAGAGAACCGCCGCCACAATATAAGCGAGATTGATCAGATTTGGGCTCATGGTCAGCGACTCTTCTTAAAGGATTTGAGCATGCGATGCGTCACCAGATAGCCGCCGACCACGTTAATCATGGCGAAGGCGACCGCGACCACTCCGAGGATGGTAGCGGCGACTTCATGTCCGCTTCCGGCCGCCACCAGCGAACCAACAATCGTAATTCCGGAAATCGCATTCGATCCGGACATGAGCGGCGTATGCAAAAGCGGCGGCACTTTTGTAATAATTTCGAAACCCACGAAGGTGGCGAGGATAAAAACGGTTAGGGCAATGACAACGGTTTCCATTAGTTCTCCTTCCTCTCGACAATGGGAAGCGGCGGTTTGCCGAGACGCTCGCGAACACGGGGATGAACCACGTCGCCGTTCCGCGTGATAAGGGTCTCGCGGACAATCTCATCGTCCAGATTCAATTCCATCTTTCCGCTCTTGCAGCAATTCATCAGAAACGTGACGACATTTCGCGCATACATCTGACTGGCATGATACGGCACGGTGGACGGCACATTGATCGGGCCGATCACGGTGACGGCCTTATGTACAACTCGTTCGCCGGGCTTGGTTAATTCGCAGTTGCCGCCCTGCTCGGCGGCCAAATCCACAACGACCGAACCGGGAGCCATCGCTTCCACCATGCTCTTTGTCACTAAGACGGGAGCTTTTTTGCCGGGAACCGATGCGGTTGTAATGACCACGTCGCTCTTGGAAATCACGGAGTGCATCAATTCGCGCTGCTTGGTGTAAAACGCCTCATCCATCGCGCGCGCATAGCCGCCGGAATCGGCCGTCGAAGCCGTTTCGAGTGGAAGTTCGACGAATTTGCCTCCCAAACTTTCCACTTCCTGTTTGACGGCGGGTCGAATGTCGTAGGCGTATACGACGGCACCAAGACGTTTGGCCGTGGCTATCGCCTGTAGTCCGGCCACTCCGGCCCCGATGACAAAGACTTTCGCGGGCGAAATCGTTCCGGCGGCCGTCATGAACATGGGAAAGAATCGCGGCAGAGCTTCCGCGGCAATGAGAACCGCCTTATACCCCGCTACCATGGCCATCGAGGAGAGGGAATCCATGCTTTGCGCGCGCGTGATTCGCGGAAGCAGATCAAAGGCGAACGATGTCACCCCGCGCGCCGCCAGATCCTCACACAGCTGCGGATTGCCGAGCGGATCCAGAAAGCCGATGGCGGTTTGATCCTTCCGCAAGCGCGATAACTCCGCTTTCTGTGTATCCGGAGTCATTCCGAGGAGATTGATCTGAAGAATCACATCGGCCTGCGCGAAGACTTCATCGCGACCGGCAAGAATCTTCGCGCCTTTTTCGCGGTAGGATTCGTCGAGGTACTCCGCTCCGGTTCCTGCGCCCGATTCGATCAGGACTTCCATACCGTTTTTAATCAGCATGGCCGCTGCATCCGGCACGAGTGCAACCCGGCGATCTCCCGCGGTGGCTTCTTTGGGTACTCCGATTTTCATAGACGATGATTCCCGTAAGACTGAGTGGGTTAGACGAATAGCAAGCCGCAGAGTGGGTCGGAATCGTTACGTGGGAAAGATAGTGATTTTTCCAAGAACGTCAAGCAATTGCAGGTTCGTGAAAAAAATGAACATGCCGGGACTATTTCCAGTGCCCGGCATGACTAATCCGTGTGCTATATACCGAAGGATATGGCACTTCGAGTTTGATTGGGATTATTGGCGGCTGATCGCTTCCACGATACTGTCCAATTGACGGGAGCAAAAAACTCCGCCTGCCTCAAAGACGGCGCGGTTTTTAACGAGCCGATCTGCAATATCCGTAAAACTCTTCGGCACGGCAACGGTGTTCTTCGCTGATGCGGCAGCGGCATCTACGGAAGTTTTTTTCAGCCAGTCTTCCAAATCGGGCAGTGATTTTCCCGCTACCATCGCTTGTGCGATTCCGGCCAGAAGAAAATAGGGATGCGCGGATCCGTCAGGGAGGCGGAATTCAATGGTTTCCGGACTGACGGCTCGACCTTTTTCATCGCGGGGTGTGATCGGCAAACGCACCAGCGCCTTGCGATTATAGCGTCCCCATGTTACGGTTTGCGGCGCTTCTTTTCCCTGTTTAAGGCGGAGGAACGAAGTCGCATCGCGATTGCCGAAGGCCATGAGTGCGCCGCCGTAGCACACCAGACCGCCGATCAACCACTTGGAGACATCGCGTAATTCGCCGTTTGTTCCATTCTGGCTTTGATGAACTCCGCGCACAACGGGAGATAAATGATAATGCATGCCGCTTCCGGCGTGTCCCTGTTTGACGACGGGATCGAAGCTGCATACCATGCCGTGCAGATGCGCTAAATTGCGGAGCACCCATTCCACCAAAACGACGCTCTCGGCGGCTTTCGGCAACGGCTGGAGCAGCAATTCGATTTCATGCTGTTCCCAGACGAGCGGATCTTTTTCGTCGGCGGGAATATAGCCGCATTCGCTATGGCCGTATTTGACCGGAATGCCCATTTCGGCCAGCAGAACCAGCGCTTGACGACGCAGAGTTTCCCCAAAGACAAAAGGCGATGCCGCATGATAGCCACGGTCGTTGCGGCCATAGTTGCTGTGATTCGCAGGCGGCGCCCCCAAAAAATACTCCACTTCACCAAGAGCGTGAAGATCCACGCCCGTTTCTTTTTTCAGCCGATTGTATGCGGCGCGAACCACCGTATCGGGAGATTCCGTCAGCGGAGCGCCGTCACGGTTGAGGTGGCCGCATAAAACAACCAGCGCCGGTTCGTGCGAAAACGGATCGAGGAAGGCGGTTTGCGGGCGGGGACGCAGTACAATATCAGACGCTCCTACGGGAATTCCCAATCCCGCAAAAATACTGGAACCGTCTGCGCGTTCTCCGGCGGACAGAATATCGCGTAAATGGGCAGCATCCTGCGGCACGAAATCCAGCGTCTTCAGCCAGCCGTCGCCGCCTACGTGCATCAGGCTGACTATGCGGATTTTTTGTTCGCGGACGAGGGAGATGAGATCATCTACGGTCCAATCTTCACTGGGCTTGCCGATGAGACGAACGAGCCGGGAGGCCGGCAATGCGGCGAATACATCGCGCGCTACTCGCTTCGGTTTAGGAGTGGCGCTTTTCTTGGGCGTTTGTTTTTTCACGGACTTCATCGAAGCTTACTCACGGTACAAGTGATTTCTTTCGCAAATTAGGGGGAAACAAGATACCAAATTCTCAAGCGAAGTGCAAGGCGGGTCATTCAAATAAAATCATGGCTTCATTGCAACTCAGGAGAGTCACAACGGCGATCATTGGGGCTGCCTTAGGCCGATGATCTGTCCGGAATTGGCGTGTAGTTCGGCACCGGGCGGCCCACATAGCGAATCCACAGCCAGGCACAAAGGAGACCTACGGCGGCGCAGGGCCATGGGGAGACTCCGAAGCCCGTGGGAATGTAGCCGACAAGCAGGGCGGCTATCGCCCCGAATACGGCATAGGGCATTTGCGTGCGGACGTGATCAATATGATCGCCGCCGGAACACATCGAAGAAAGAATTGTCGTATCGGATATCGGCGAACAGTGATCGCCGAAAATGGAGCCGGTTAATACTGCGCCGATCGTACTTAAGAAAGCCGTATTGAGAACCGGCTGACCGGCGGAAAGATCCGTACCGATCATATGGTGCGCGGCGGGAACGGCAATCGGCATTAATATAGCCATCGTTCCCCACGACGTGCCGGTGGCAAACGAGATAACGGCGGCGGTTACGAAAACGGCGGCGGGCAGCAGACGCGGCGAAAGCACCGGCTCGATCCAGCCGACAACGGTCTGTGCCGTCCCCATATCCTTGCAGATCTGTCCGAGAGCCCACGCCAGAATCAGGATGATCACGGCGATATTCATGGACTGCACGCCGGATAGAAAAGCATCCAGCACGGCTTGCAGTTTGAGTTTTCGCTTGAGTAGAGGCAGCAGCGCGGCAGTGAAAACTCCGGCGAATGCACCCCACATGAGAACTCGGAAAGCGTTTGATGCGCCGATGATTTTATACAGCGGAGCGGAGCTGTCTCCGCAATTGGCGACACCGTCGGCATACAGCCCACCCAGTGCAACAATCAAAAAGACAAGAATCGGAGCCCAGGCAAAATACATCGGGCCGGGCACGATATCGCCGCCCTTTTTTTCCAGACTCTCGAAATCCGCCATCGGCACCGCGCCGTCGCGTAAAACCTTGCCCGTTGTCCTCGCGCGGACTTCCGCCCGCCACATGGAACCGACGTCACGCGATAGAATTGCGACGAGCGCCACTAATGCCAAAGCGATAATCGTGTAAAACCGGTAAGGGATCGTTTGCACGAAGATCCAATACGAATTGACCTCCGCGCCAAGCGAGCGAAAGGCATCGCTGATGAGGCCGATTTCAAAACCGATCCACGTGGAGATCATGGCGAGTGACGCCACGGGAGCGGCGGTCGAGTCCACGATGTACGAGAGCTTTTCGCGCGAAACGCGCGTTCGGTCGCATAGCGGCCGCATGGCGGGGCCGACGATCAAGCTGTTTGCGTAATCGTCGAAGAATACCAGAACACCCATCAACCAACCGGTCAACTGCGTGCTGCGCGGAGTGCGGCATAAGCGGGTAAGCTTCATCACTAAACCGGCAGTGCCGCCGGATCGCGAGATCATGCCGACCATGCCGCCGATAAGCAGACTGAAGAGCACTACGGAGACATGATCCGGATCCGCCAAGGCGCGCACTAAATATGTGTCCAATGTACGCAGCAATCCGGTGAGAACGTTTCCGTTTTCAATAAGGGTTGCCCCCAGCCACACACCACAAAGCAACGCAACAAGAACCTGACGGAAAATCAGCGCAAGACTGATGGCTAAAAGCGGAGGCAGAATGGAAATCCAGCCCATCGCCACGGGCGTCGAAGAAGAATCCTGCGCCGAAGCAAGACCGGCGCAGGCGAGTAAAATACCGATGAGAATTATCAACCGGTTCATGCGGCGATTAGAGTTCATCCACAATTTGCTGCAGCAGCGCTCTCTGGAAATGCGGCCACGTCCGCGCTTCGACATACTGAGCTTTCCGTTCAAGGAAAGTCCACACGGGAATATCCGTACGCTCCATTTCCTGGATTTTTTTCGCTTCGATTTTCACCGGATCGCGCTTGATAGTATCCCTCCGTTTCGGAGGAGAGTAATGCCGGCGGACGTCCAATCGCAACACGTGGGCGAGCCGTTGATCGGGAGCCAACTCGACGGCGCGGTCGAGCAAGCGCAACGCCTCTTTCCATGATTTGCGTTGTGCGGTATACCAGCCTTTCAGAGCCAGCAGTTCCGGATCGCCGCGCGCTAAAAGCTGCGCTTCTTCCAATTGAAGCGCGGCTTCGTCAAGGCGGCCTGCTTGCAGAAGAATGCGGGCGTAATCAAGACGGAGTTCTACAACTCCGCTCCGCTGCGCGATAACTTTTTGAAATATGCTGTCCGAACTTCGCGTGTTGCCGCCGTCTCCCAAAGCAACGGCCAAGCCCCACTGCGCATCCGGATCATCTTTTACTTCATGGAGAATCGCGCGGAATTGCGCGGCGGCCTCCACGTAACGGCCTTCATACCATAAGGCCACACCGAGAGTCTGCCGGACACGGCGTTGCTCAATAGTATCCACTTGCGCTAACGCCTGAGTGAGTAATTCGATGTTTGCCGCTCTACTGCCATCCGTAAAAAAACGGGCTGAGGCTTTATCCTGAGAGGATGCGGCGCGGCGAGGATAGAGTGCAAGCGAGCTGTCGGCCCACGCCAGCGCCAGTGAATCATGATCCAGAATGGAATGAACGCGGGACAGTTCCGATAGAACGGTCTCGCTGCGCGGCGCGCGTGCATAAGCCTTGTTGATATACACCAGAGCCTGTTCGGTCTTTTGACTTTCCAATTCGTTTTCCGCGGCGTTGATCAGACCGATAGGGTAACAGGAGTCGAGATTTGGCCCTTGAACGTAGTATTCCACGAGCCGCGCAAGCAGGGTATCGCGTTCCATTAATCGTTCGCGCACGATTTCCCGCGTATCATACCCGTTGCGGCGCGGGGAATAGTAGGCATTCGCGCCCTCGGCGAAGTATTCCCACACGCTGGCTTGTTGATAGCGGCTCATAAATGTGCGCAAGCCGCCATCCTCGCGCACGGCGGCGGCGTTGAACGTATTGTTGATGCGGTCGACGTCAGCGGGTGGAAAAACACCGTGCACCTGATGAGTCAGTTCGTGGAGAACGGTGTTGTAATTGAAGAAAATGCTGCGCTCGACGTCTTCAACACCTGTCACCGTGGTGAATCCCCCGCAGCCGCGTACGTCGTCCCAAAGGCGGGAATCATACTCGATTCGTTGATCGCGGATCGTTTCCAAACCGGGACTTTCGGAGAGGAGTTCATGCAGCGGTTTGATATAGTAGCGGCTGCCGCTTTCGATCAGCACCGGCAGATAGACTTTCCACGGAGCAACGGATAAAGCCACCTGTTTTTGATGGCGGGGCGATAAGCTATTCCAATTGACGATAAACTCTGCGATACGGGGAATCTCCGGCATGGTCAGCTTGGCAAAGGCGGTGGAATCGGCGGCGCGGTTCACGTTTTGCAGCATGCGCAGTCCTTCCAGCGACTTGGCCAAACCGTTGCGCGCCCGGCCATAATCGGGAAGCACCGCGAGAGCATCATGGAAAAAAAGAGCCGCGCTGTCGAATCGGCCTTGACTCCAATAAATGGAGCCGAGCAGGCTGCGCGGTTCTATGCATTGGGGACAGTTTTCGATAAGTGTTCGGCAATCGCGCAATGCGCCGGCGACATTGCCGGATGTCCACAAATCGCGCGCGGAACGAAGAGGTGCTTCCGACTCCGGCGGAAAATTTTCCTTGTTCTTGGTCCGCAATTGCGTATAGTTTAAGCGCGCATATCCGTTGCCAAGATAGTATTGCGCCAGTTCGTGATTCGGATTCCAGCGCGCCGCTTCTTCCAGCATTTCGATGGCTTCATTAACGCGAGCCAATGAAATGAGTGCAAGGCCCGTGTTGGCGATCACGTCATCCGTGAGCGAAACGGAATCCACGAGCGCGAGCAGCGTGTCCAGCGATTCCTGATAGCGATCTTCCCGGTAGAGGAGTCTTCCCATGCTTAATTGCGCGCGGATTCTCCATTCGGTGCCGGGGAAACGAGTCATCACGCGAAAGAAATCGGAGCGCGCGTAGTCGTATTTCAACAGCCTCAGCGACAACTCTCCGCGCGCGAGAATCGCGTCCACACGATTGGAGTCTGCTATGAGTGCGGCGCGGGTCAGGCTGTCCACACGCGGCAGGTCCTCGCGCAGAAAATGCCAGCGATATTTTTGCCATTCGGTTTCGGGCGACGGCAGAACCTTGTCCAATTCCGGCAGCATCGCGCGCGCTTCCGAAAAGCGGTATTGCTGCATATACAATTGAAATCTTACAAGCACAGCCGCCGCGGGATTTTCACTCTGAAGGATTGCCAAGCTGCTGTCTGTTTCCGCGAGTGTTCCGGCGCGCAGAGCTTTTTTCACGCGCAGTTCGGCCGTGGAATCACGGCTTGCCATGAGTTGCGCGCGAATGGCTTGCGCCCGCTCGACCAGCGTCGGCGGAGTGACGATTTGCGGAGTCTTGCTCTTTTTCTTGCGGGTTTTGGCGTCCGCTGCAGAGCAAAGAGTAACCGCAATCAGAATGCAGAGTAGAAATCGCAGAAGATAACGAACATGCATGATCTTATACCCACTTGACTCCGAGAATGAGCAGAATGGCAATGACGACCATCATCAAGCCTTCCCCTGCGATAAGGCCGGAAGCGAGCGACGCGCCGAAGCGATCCACGCGATCCGCGTGCTTGCGATTGTAAAGATAGGTAAGGAGCGCGCCCGCCCACATTGAAAGAGAGGAGTACGGTGTGACCATGAACGCGATACCTAAAGCAATCGGCGATGGCAGCCACTTACCGATTTTTTTATTTATGCTTGCGATAATCGGAATAGCCAAACCGACAACGGCTCCGACCGATGCGGCGGTCATGGCGTGCGGCGGCAGTGATTTGATGCCTTTGGCAAGCAGCTCCGCCATCGCATGCCAAGCCATGACGGCCGGTCCTGCGAAATCATCGCCGGGAATCGGATAAGCGGCGGTCAGCAGACGATACACTGCGGCGGCGGTGAACACGCCCACAATCACACCGCAGAGCTGTGCGATGACCTGCTTGCGAATCGAAACCTTAAGCAGGTACCCCGCTTTGAGATCGTGCATCAGGTCCCCGGACTGACTCGCTCCGGCGGCTGTAATTCCCGCCGCCATGAGGTTCGTGGGAATCCTACCCGGATCCAGCGCGCCATAGACCACTTGCGTAATCTTGCCCATCGCGCCGATAGGATTAATGTCCGTTTCGCCCGTCGCGCGCACGGCGATACTGGCGATGAGGAAGGAAAGCACAACGGCTAAAATGCCCATCCAAATGGCGATGTCGAAGTAGATGTGCGCCAGAGTGGTGGTGAGCGCCGTCGCGGCCACCATACCCACCGCCCACCATTTGATCGGGAATGGATCAGGCGCGTCGTCTTCGTCCACTTGTTGAGCGCTCTTTTGGCCTTTAACCAGTTTCATGAACGAGGAGAACGTGTGGCCGATGACTTTGTATTGCAGACCTAAACTGGCAAATCCCGCCGCGACCATGCAGGCCACGCCCGGCCAGAGCAGCCAGCGGAAGGCGGTGGAATAGACTCCGGTATGCGGGCCGGTTACGACATTGAGATCATACAGAATCGGCGCACCGATTCCCCACGATAAAATGGCTCCCGCGAATAGTGACCAGCCGACTTTCGGGCCGACCAGAATGCCCGCGCCGAGCATCATCGGCGATAAACCGATTCCCATTTTTACGGAAGCTAAAGTCACGCCCAAAATGCCGACCGTGGCGAGTCCCACGTCATCCAGCGAAAAATCCATCAGACCGCTTAAACCGATAGGCTTAATGCTGAAGATCAGCTTGAAAGCGGCGGCGAACAATGCGGAAAACAGTAGCACGCGCGCTTTCTTGACCGCCTCGATTCCCGAGGAGTACATGGCCTTGATGGTTTCGGCGGCGGCAGTGCCGGTGGGATAGCGGAGTTTTTCGCGCACGACCATCTGTTTGCGCAGAGGGATGGCGAAGAATACGCCGAGAAAAGCAATGGAGATCGCCCAGATGCAGAGCTGTGGATAGCTCAAGTTGTGGCCGGGGCCCATCGTTTGCTGACGGTAGAGTTCAAGCGCGGGAATGCAGGCAACGAATCCTCCGGCGGAGGCCATCGTTCCCGCCGCGCTGCCCGCCGTGGCCGTAATCAGATTTTCTTTGGCTCCGTACGGACGGCTGAGCATGCTCGCCATGCCGCGGAAGAGCGCGAACGAAATCACCGCCGCCGTAATCGAGGCTCCGAATGTCCAGCCGATTTTCAAACCGATGCAGACATTCGATGCACCGATCAGCGATCCCACGACCAATCCGGCCAGAACCGCGCGCAGCGTGAGTTCCGACGCGGTTTTTTCTCCGGGCATTTTCATCTTCACAGGGTCTTGAACTACAGCCATGTTGCACAATCTCCGTGTATCTCAACAGTCAATTGATTTCGTATTTCCCCCCGTGGACGGGGGGATAAAAGGGGGGTTCTTCAGCTTCCCCGCCGAATCAGATCACTAGCCAACACCCTCCCGGGTGTTGGTCGCAACCCGACCGGAATCTTGTCCGCCGTGAGCGGGTGTCCTCACCTCTCGCGATTATTCGTAAGATCGCACAGCCGTGCGCGGCTACGGAAGACGGACACGACATGTCGTGCCCCTACTCACCATCTGCGAACAGAAAGGCGGCGCTGTTACACGCCGCCTTTCCGATTCAGAATTCTATAGCCTACTTCGCATCCACGACCGCATAGGCGGCCATTTGTACGATATCGCTCACGTCGCATTCGCGCTGCAGCACGTGTACGCTCTTGTCCATTCCCATCAGAATCGGGCCGATGGCATCGGCATGACCAAGATGCCAGAGTAGCTTATAAGCGATGTTCGCGCTGGTCATGTCGGGGAAGATGAGCGTATTGGCCGGTCCGCCCTTGAGCGCGGAGAACGGATAGGTGTTGTTGATGATGGATTCCATCACCGCCGTGTCGGCCTGCATTTCGCCGTCAATCACGATGTCGGGACGCTGCTTGCGCACGAGTTCCACCGCCTGTGCAACCTTGCGGGCGTCGGGATGATTGACGCTGCCGAAATTCGAGAAACTGAGCATCGCCACACGCGGCTCCACTCCGAATTTACGGACGGTATCGGCGGACAAGATCGCAGTTTCCGCCAGATTTTCCGGTTCATTGCGGCCGAGGTTGACGGCCGTATCGGCCAGGAAAACAGTTTGTTCTTTGAACACCAACGCATAGAGCGCGGCCACCGTATTTACGCCCGGCTTTTTCTTCAGAAGCTGCAGAGCGGGTCGAATGGTGTCGGGATAGTGCTGTCCCACTCCGGCCACTAATGCATCGGCTTTGCCGAGTCTTAAAAACATTGTTCCGAGGTAGTTCGGATCGCCCAATAATTTGCGGGCTTCCGCACGCGTGACGCCCTTGCGATGGCGTACCTTCCAGAGCTCTTCGACGTAGTTATTGATTTCATCAGGCGTCAGTTTGTGAATATCCACGATTTCACAGCCGTGCAGCGCGAGTCCCAATTGCTCCTTCCGCTGCTCGATGATATTCGTATGGCCGATGAGTACGGGTGTGCCGATGCCTTCCTGCATGATGAGTTCTGCGGCGCGCAGAATTTTCGGATGTTCGCCTTCGGGAAAAACAATGCGCTGGGGTGCGCGCTTCGCTTTGTTAATAAACATGCGCACGATTTCGCGACCATGTCCGAGACGTGCTTCAAGTTGATCGCGATACGCATCGAAATCGGTGATCGGCTTGCGGGCGACGCCGCTTTCGCAGGCGGCCTTGGCCACGGCCACGGCTTCCCACAACAACACGCGGTGATCCACGGGCTTGGGAATCAGATACTCACGCCCGAAGTGAATGCGATCCATCTTGTACGCGGCGCAGACGTAATCCGGCACGTCTTCCTTGGCCAGTGCGGCCAACGATTTGGACGCCGCGATCTTCATCTCTTCGTTGATCTGCGAAGCGTGGCAATCGAGTGTCCCGCGGAAAATGAACGGGAAGCCGAGCACGTTGTTGACCTGATTGGGATAATCGCTGCGGCCCGTCGCCATGATGACGTCTTTGCGCGCGTCTTTCGCGTCGGGATAGGTGATTTCCGGATCGGGATTGGCCATCGCGAACACGATGGGATCCTTGGCCATCGAGCGCACCATGTCTTTCGTAACTTGATCCTTGACCGACACGCCGCAGAAAACGTCCGCCTCCTTCAAGGCTTGTTCCAGCGTCCGCAAATTGGTCTTCTGCGTGAAGTACGCTTTATACTTGTTGTACTTCGGATGCTTGGGATCCAAATCTTCCCGGCCTTCCCAGAGAACGCCCTTAGTATCCACCATCAGGAAGTTCTCGCGCCGCACACCGAGGGTTTCCCACATCTTTGCGCAAGCAATACCGGACGCGCCCGCGCCGCAGAAAACCACGCGCACTTTGGAAATGTCTTTTTTCACCAGCTCCAACGCATTGACCAGCGCCGCACCGGAGATAATGGCCGTGCCGTGCTGATCATCGTGAAAGACCGGAATATTCATCGTCGCCTTGAGCGTCTCTTCAATATAGAAGCACTCGGGTGCCTTGATGTCTTCGAGGTTGATGCCGCCGAACGTCGGTTCAAGGAGTTGGCAGACCTTGATGATCTCGTCGGAATTATGGCTGTTAATTTCGATATCGAATACATCCACATCGGCGAATCTTTTAAAGAGTACTCCCTTGCCTTCCATGACCGGCTTGCCGGCTAATGCGCCGATATCTCCAAGTCCGAGGACCGCGGTACCGTTGGATACGACCGCCACCAAGTTGCCCTTCATGGTGTAAATATTTGCATCGGCTGGATTTTTCTCGATCTCAAGACACGGGCCTGCGACACCTGGGCTGTAGGCCAGAGACAGATCGTGCTGTGTTTGGCAGGGCTTTGTCAAAGCAATTTCGATCTTTCCCGGCCGTCCGCTGCGGTGGTACTCGCAAGACTCTTCAAAGATGTTCATGGCAAGAACTCCAAATTGTGTAACAATATCTTAAAATTATTGAGAATACAGGAGGTTTCCGATTGGTTGTTTAAAAAACGAACCCGCTTGCCGTAATCTCCACATTGGAAGAAGCGGGATTCGCCTTGATCTCGGGAATGGGAGGATCCAGAGGCAGGAATACTTTATTTAAGCACGTTTCTTCAAAAAGTCAAGAGAAGAATTTCACGTATTTCTATCATCCGGACAGAAAAAGCAAGTGGCGGCTTATAAAAGCCGCCACTGCTTGCTATTGGGAATCAGGAGTAGACTAACTGGTTACCTTTTGCGTAATGATATAGCGTGAGAAATGGTTGGTATACACGGTTAAATGGGCGTAATTCCAGTCCCAGCTTGTCTGCAATGGTTCGAATGTTCCATTATCGTTCTCATACCACGCCTCTACCGAATCGTAGTCGAAATCGTCAGGAAGATCGAATTCGTGGATCTCCCAGATAATTTGTACGTACCCGTTGAATTGCAGGGGATGCGGACCAAATTCCGCTGCCGCAATTTCCGGATCTGGAACAGTAATCGTTAAATTTACATCGTAAGGGAGGGTCCAGCGGGGAACAACCACTCTGACAAAATTGCTGATTCGAACTTCCCCGCCGCGCCATGCCTGAATGAAACGTGAAGCATAGAGCGGATCATCATCCAGTGTGGACGTCGCATGATTCGGCCCAAGTTTTAAATAGCGGTAGCCGGGCATCGGACCTTTTTCTGCTACCGGAATGGCGGAGGGCGGATTGGCAGCCAGCATTTCCGCATCATTTTGGAGATCGGGTGCCGTGGAAAAATCGGTAGAGCAGCTGACCGCCAACAGCATCACCATCGCGCAAAGCAGCGACGGGATTAAGCGTTTTCTAATCATCTGGCTGATAGTCATTGTTGTACCTCTCAAGTTGCATCTCATTTCTTATCCATCCGCACGACCATAGCTTTCGCAATCAGTATGCCGAGTATATTAATCCATATCGGCACTATTCAGGGATTGTTTTTACTGAAATAACACAATAAAAGACTTCTTCACCGGAATATAAACTTAGTGTGACCTTTGAGCAATTTGTGTTTTTCAACCGTAATCTTGAAGTGCAAAAGAGCGAGTAGGCAAATAGACGTTTTCAAGATCAGGAAAGCGAGAATATAATGATATTTGGTGAGAGCCCGGCTTTTCTCTGAGAGTGTAATTTTGTATCTTATCGCATTCAGAACTTGTGGAGGTTTTCTTGATTCATTCTCCTGCTGAGCGGACAACTCGCATTTCATCCGCATTAACCTTAGAAGTTGTCGCCCGCACGGCCGCGTTGAAAGCGGAAGGCAAGCCCGTACTTTCGCTTTCCGTAGGCGAACCGGATTTCGACACGCCGCCGCCGATTCGCGAAGCCGGCAAATATGCGATTGATCACGGCATCACGCACTATACGGAAGGGCGCGGCACGCTGGCCTTGCGCAAAGCGATTTCGAGCAAGATAGAACGCGATCAAAACCTGTCCTATGCGCCGGATCAGATTATCGTATCCAACGGCGGCAAGCATGTTATTACGAATTTCTTATTGGCAGCGATCAATCCGGGTGATGAAGTGATTCTGCCCGCGCCGTATTTTTTAGCTTATCCGGAATTGATCAAATTGGCTGAAGGTGTACCCGTTATTTTAGAAACCGAACCGAAAAACCGGTATCTGATTTCGCCCGAACAATTGCAGAGAGCGATCACACCGAAAACAAAAATGATCGTGCTGGTCACGCCGAATAATCCGTCGTCCACGACTTATTCGAAAGAGGAAATCGCCGCGCTGGCTCCGGTGATTTTAAAATCGAACGCGTGGGTTTTAGCGGATGAAGTGTATGAGCATCTGCTCTATGACGGAAGGCAGCAGGCTTCGCCCGCGCACATTCCGGAGTTGTACGAACGCACTCTTTACGTGAGCAGCACGTCGAAAACGTACGCGATGACGGGCTGGCGGTTGGGTTGGGGCTGCGGGCCGAAGGAAATCGTGGCTGCGGCGGCCAAACTGCAATCACAGATGACCTCATCGCCGAGCGCAATAGCTCAGCACGCGACGATTGAAGCGGTTTCCAACGACCAACGCGACCGTGAGGAAATGCGGAAAGTATTCGAAAAGCGGCGTGATCTGATTTATTCCATCGTTTCCAAGTGGCCGCATGTGGAAGCTCCCAAGCCCGAGGGTGCCTTTTATATGTTTCCGCGCATTGACGGAATCTGGAAAGCGGCGGGGAAACCGTATCCCGGTTCACTGAAGGTGTCTATGCAATTGCTCGAAGAGAAATACGTGGCCACGATGGCGGGAGTGGTTTTCGGGGACGACCGCGCTATCCGTTTTAGCTTTGCAGCCTCGGATGAGACGATCAAGGAAGCGTGCGGAAGAATTGAAAAGTATTTTCGCGATATTTGATCCGGAGTTCATGCGTGTTTCAGAGATCCAGCAACAGATTAATAAACCGCACCCCGCCATCGCTGACGGGGTGCGGCTCGACATTAAAACAAAAATTACTGATCTTTTCTCTTTGATACCTTGACAAGATCAGTCAAGGCCCATATTAGACAGAGAATAAATACCTCACTCATGAATCCCTCCTTGTTAAATGTACCCACTCAACACATAATATACTTTTATAAATGTTACGCAATAATGAATATTGCACATCCCAAATATACGACATTTTTCTCTTAAACGCAATACAAAGAATAGCCTATAATTTATGAATCCTCATAGCATAAACTTCAATTCCATAGACTGGCAATCCGCTCTGCCCGGGCAGAGAGCGAAAGTATTCCAAACTCAGGGCAAGCAGATTCGCATCGTGGAATTCACCGATCAGTTTGTCGAACCGGATTGGTGCAGGCGCGGACATATCGGGTATGTTTTAGAAGGCACTCTGGAGATTGATTTCCACGGCGAAAAAGTTATTTTCCATGCAGGGGACGGAATCATTATTTCGGCAGACGAAGCCGATCGACACAAAGCCCGCTCGCTGACTCCGGTGGTTCGTCTGCTGCTGATCGAAGATATCTAATTTTTCGGTTAGTATATAAAAAGCGGAGCATCTTTTGGTGTTCCGCTTTTCTATTTGTATTACGGTAAGTTTGCGTGAGCGATACTATCTCGTATGTTGCGTTGAATTTTCAGTATTCCGCTTTTGTAAAGATTCAGTTAAAACAGCATATTCTTCGTGGGAACGAAGTATCGAATCAATCAGACGATTGCACCCCGTTGTCAAATGCGCTAGCGACCGAATCTGTCCTAAACACGCGACGCTCGTTGTTGGATTTGGGTAGTTTATTTTGTGATCCACCTCTCCCCACGCCTCTTCAAGAAGTGTTCGAACTTGTATCTCGAATGAATATCTGCTCTTAGTATTGTTTAGAACCACATAGTGCACGCTCGTATACATTCGTGCGTTCGATTCCGTGTCAATCCCAAGTTTTTCAAAAAACGCTTTGGTCTCGTTGTCGTAAACCTTGGCAATTGGACCCTCCAATTTCTCATAATTATATGCATCAATCCACTCGAGCAGGCCTTTGTTTATCTGTTCTATCTGGGCTCTCTGCAAGTGCAAAATCCGCATACCAATGATGTCATTTATCCCTCGAAAGAGTTCATCACTTGGTATGGGAACTTTCGTTTTGTTATACTTGCGCCGAAGTGAGTCAGCTATGCTGGATTCCGATTTGATCCTGCTCTTTATTGTATGAACATGATCCTTCAGGTTCTTGTAGCTTGAAATCTGATTTACCAAGTCATCCATGATGCTTGTCAACTGGGAATGGCTATCATGGTATAGCGCAAGATGTGCGTTTATGTATTGTTCAAGGTTGAACACTTCTGGAATATTTGTGTCAGGCATTGAAATAGTCCTTGAGCCTATTGGCTATTCCATTAAATACTGGCCACGCGGAAGCTGCCGCACCTCCAACTTCCCACCAAGGAAGCCCTTCTCTTTGAGCTCTAATCGCGGACTGACCAAAATCCTTAACCTCTCCAAGCTTATATTCGGATACGCCACGCATGGCCATGTCTGGAAATTTGCCGCGCAATAGCTCTACTATGTCTTTACTGAAACTTGATTCGAGCTTACTCATGAACATGGAATAGTCTGATGCTGGCAACCCCCCCCATACCTTGAATCTCTGTGGAATGTACCCGATCAATTCTGGGCGACCGCCCAACATAGGTGCCCCTTCTGGTGGTCGAGTGCTCAAGCCCTCCCACTCCTTGATCCACCTAGCTAAAGTGACGCCTAGTGTTAAGAAGGAGCGCAAGGAAAACTGGTCGCAAGCTGCCGGTATTATAATTCCGTCACAATCGAGGATGATTGCTTTGTTGAGTGGACCGATGTTCGGTCCTGAGTCAAATAGAACAAACTCAGCTTGCACTTGTAGTGCCGCATTACTCGCAACTCGGCCAATCGCCGTAACTTTTTGGTAACCCTCAGATCTCCTTTTCGAGCACTCGCCGAATGCATCCGATAGATAATCCTCGATTGCGAAAAGAGCGATATCGCCGGGGATTAAGTACAGGTTCTCTCTTCGCTCAACCGGCGTGACATCCCGAGGATTTTCCTGTCCTTTCAATACTGGACGAACGGCTGACCATATTGTACGACCCTTGTCCGTTTCAGATTCATCGAGCCATTCGTTTACTGCTGCCTCGTCTGACAAATATGTTGTGAGGCTGCATTGGGGATCAGAATCCACCAGCAGGACTCTGTGTCCTTGCTTTGCAAGCGCAAAGGCGATGTTGACAGAAAGGCTAGTCTTACCTACTCCGCCTTTGTGATTGAATAGAGCTATTTTTTTTATAGTGGACATTGACAGACTATTGTTTTACCATTTTCTTTGCGCGTTTAGCCGAGCTTTTTCTCTGCCTTCGGGCTGGTGCATCTGTGAGGGCTTCTTTTGCAGCATCACGATCCGGTAGTGCACGAACATAAACCTCACCAATTGCACTAATCCTCCAATAACTCTTTGAACTTGGAATAATGTAACCAGCGCGGGCCGCATTACTTATAGCCACCGAGGGATTGGAAAACTTCTGTTGGGCAGCCTCGGTGTTCAGCAAACTCACATCCCGTGTTTGGAATTCAAGCAAGTCCTGGTAATGTGTGAGGTAATAAGCCAAGCAGGCGATTCTTTCCACGTCCGACTGTGGTTTCTTGTCGAAGAGAAACTGCTTCGCTGAAATCGTGCGATCTGTAGAAAAATCGCCATCACTGCGGAGCGAGGTTTGTCTTCCATGTAGTTCTGCAATTGTTGATTGAGGAGGTGCGCTGTTCACTTGCAAGTTGTCAAATTTAATGAAAGTTTCCACTGTTGCCAAGACGCGGCGACGGGCTTCAGGTTCCAGCTCGTTTAGCATCTTTAAAATCTCATTAACGACCCTAATCTCCTCGGTACTTCCTATTTCCATAACGTCTCCTTTGCTCCAGAGCGTGAACCTTCTTTGAAATCAGTAGGCACCCGTCCGAACGTTTGGCGAATGACTCAATTATATAAAGTTATGAATCATAATGCAAACATTCAAGTTGATCTTTGAAAAGCATCAATAGATTATGTCGGATTTTAAGTGTAAACTCTTAAACATCTTATAGTTGCGATGTATTCTATGGTGTGCCAGATGTTTCGGCGATCACCTATAATTCCGGTTGTACCATAGTCCCTGATCAGCGTATGAAGGAATTCCTCATGATTTCCCCCCATAAAGTAGGGGCGACTCGAGACCCGAAAAGACTTATTTGAGCAAGACAGCTTTGTGTGTGGCACTGAACTCAGCTAATTTCACTTATTCGCTATGCTATTCCTCGATACATATTATATACCAGCGTATTTAATGAATGCGATCTGTTCCGCAAGAAATCGAGACTATACACGGTATCAGATTTGTCCCCTGCAAGCGAGCTTACATGCGCGGAATTAATATCCTTTCCAGACATGTCTCAATCTTGATTTACTGAGCGGATATCGTTATTTTGTTCTCAAATGAACTGAATCTGCTCCATTAACACCCAGTGGTTCCATGAGTTTAAGCCAGTTAGCCCGGCAGATTGCCCCCTCCCCGACGCTTGCTTTGAATGAAGAAGCGCGTATCCTGCGCGAAAAGGGAGAGGCAGTCATTCACCTCGGGGCGGGTGAGCCAAAGAACAAAGCTCACATCGCGGCGATTTTATCCAGCGCTGCCGAGTTGACTGCGGGAGAGATCAAGTACACTCCCACGGAAGGCACGCCCTCTCTGCGGAAAGCGGTCATCCGCTACACGGAGGAGAATTACGATCGCCTGCCCGCACCCGAAAATGTGATCGTTTCTTCGGGAGCCAAGCAAGCTCTGTACAATTTGCTGTTCACCATTCTCAATCCGCAGGATGAAGTGATCATTCTCGCGCCGTATTGGGTGAGCTATCCGGAAATGGTGAAGATGCTGTACGGTGTGCCGGTGATCGTCACGCCGGAGGACGGATCGTTTTATCCGCGATTCGAAGACGTGAAGCGGGTCGTCACCAGCTACACGAAGGCGATCATCGTCAACAGCCCGAACAATCCGTCCGGCGCGATCTATTCCGAAGAATTTGTCCGCCAGCTCGTGGAATTCTGCGAGGAAAAGGGCATCTTCTACATCTCGGACGATATCTATCACAAGCTGGTATTCAGCGGCAAGACTTGGGCGAATCCTTACAAGTACACGAATAAGGATCTCGAGAACACGCATGTGATCAGCATCAACGGCGTGTCCAAGCTTTACGGCATGACCGGATTCCGCATCGGCTGGACCGTGGCTCCGCGCAAGATGGTGGAGATCATGATTAACGTGCAGGGGCAGACGACGACGACGGCTTCATTGGTGCAGCAGGCGGCGGCGGAAGGCGCGCTCACCGGAGTGCAGTCGGTGATTGAGAGTCTGCGCATGATGCTCGAAAATCAGCGCAACGTGATGGTGAATGAGTTGAAGACCTTCCGCGGCGTGACTCTTTCAGTTCCCGATGGCACGTATTACTGTCTGCCGAATTTCAGCGCGTGGCAGCCGGATTCCTTGAAGCTTTCCAAGATGCTCTTAGATAAAGCGCGCGTGGTCACGGTTCCCGGCAAGGAATTCGGAATGGAGGGCCACCTGCGCTTGAGCTACTGCGGTTCGGTCAAGGATATTAAGGAAGGCATCGAGCGCATGAAGTGGGTTCTGGATCCGAAATCGCCCAACGAAATCTTTATCGGCGACCGCAAGCTGGTGAGGGATTGGCTATGAACAACATACTCGAAATCAAATCTCCGGCTCAGAAGGAAGCGCTCGTTCAAAAGGCTTTCCTCGGACTGGATACCATCGGGCTGACCAATCTCCATCAGGTCTATTGGAATCTGCCCATCGAAGCTTTGTACGAAGAAGTCGTGTTTCGCCGCGAGGCGCAGATTTCGCATCAGGGGCCGCTGATTGTCAATACGGGCAAGCACACCGCGCGCTCTGCGAACGACAAATTCGTAGTCAAGGAAGAGACGACTGGCGAGCATGTCTGGTGGGGCGAATACAACCGTCCTTTCAATCCGGACAAGTTTAACGAAGTGTATGACCGCTTGATGGGTTTCCTGCAGGGGCGCGACGTGTTTGTGCAGGATGTCTACGCGGGAGCCGATCCGAATTATCGTTTGCCGTGCCGCGTGATTACGGAACTGGCGTGGCACAGCGTTTTCGCGCGCACGATGCTCATTCCCTGTGCGACGCGCGAAGAATACCAACGCTTCGTGCCGGAGTTTACGGTCATTGCCGTGCCATCGTTCAAGGCGATGCCGCAAGTGGACATGACGCCCGGCAATACGTTCATCCTGCTCAATTTCGATCAGAAAATCTGCATCATCGGCAACACGGGTTATGGCGGTGAAATCAAGAAGAGCGTGTTCACGATTATGAATTATCTGATGCCGATGCAGGGTGTGATGTCCATGCACTGCTCGGCCAATATGGGCAAGCAGAAGGACGTGGCGGTTTTCTTCGGATTGTCCGGAACCGGCAAGACCACGCTGTCCGCCGATCCCAACCGCTTTCTCATCGGCGATGACGAGCACGGCTGGAGCGACGAAGGCATATTCAACTTTGAAAACGGCTGCTACGCCAAGGTGATCGGCCTATCGCCCACCGCTGAACCGGAAATTTACGCGTGCACGCGCAAGTTCGGTTCGATTCTGGAAAACGTGGTGTACGATCCGGTTACGCGCATGATTGATTTGGATGACGAGGAGCTGACTGAAAACACACGCGCGTCGTATCCGCTCGAAAACATCGGCAACTGCGTGCCGGAAAAATTAGGCGGGCATCCGCAAAACATCATCATGCTGACGTGCGACGCTTCGGGCGTCATGCCGCCGATTGCCAAGCTCACGGTCGAGCAGGCTATGTATCATTTCATTTCCGGATACACGGCCAAGATCGCGGGTACGGAAGTCGGTCTCAGCGATGAACCGGAAATCACCTTCAGCACCTGCTACGGCGCGCCGTTCATGGTGCTACCGCCGTACAAATATGCGGATCTTTTGAAGCGCAAGATTCTCAAGCACAATGTGGATTGCTGGCTGGTGAACACGGGTTGGGTGGGCGGCAAGTACGGAATCGGCAAGCGCATTTCCATTCGCCACACGCGCAATCTTTTAAATGCGGCTCTGGACGGTAAGCTGAAGAATGTGGAATACTACACCGATCCGGTGTTCGGATTCCATGTTCCGAAGACCTGTCCGGAAGTGCCGGAAGACGTGCTGTATCCGTCGAAGGCTTGGCCGAACAAGGCGGACTACGATTCCGCTTACCGCGATCTGGCTTCGCGCTTCATCGAGAACTTCAAAAAATACTCCGAGGGATGTCCTCCCGAGGTTCGCGCGGCTGGACCGAAGATATAAAACGAAGATGGAAATGACGAAGGGCGCGCGTAAAGTGCGCCCTTCGTTATTTTCGGTAGTGCCGCACGGCAGTGTGCTCTTTGAGGGATGAAGCAGAAAAGCTGAAAACGGAAATCCGAATGGTATCGTAGTGACACAGCTTGCTGTGTCTATTCTGAATCGTTCTTTCTCCGCCGAGCAGGGTTTCCAAACCCTGCCGAAATGTGTCCGCCGAGGAGGGTCGCTGACCTTCCCGGAATCCCCGGGCTCGCGTGCGGGGTAAGGACACCCCGCACGGCGAAAACGCGAATGCCGCAAGGTGCGCCGTGGCGGGTGTGTCACCCGCCCGGAATCTTCGGTTCTTGTTGTCATTTTGGACACCGCGCAGCGGGCGCCCGGTATCTCTTCCGCAATCCAGCCGCAATCTTCTTCGCCGTTGTCGGTCTCCCGACCGGTCCGCCTTTGGCGAGATCTCGCTTCGCGGACAATGGCACAAGGTGCAGCGTCGAGGGATGCGTAAAAGCTGAAATCTGAAAGCGGAAAAACCTGAACGGATTTGTGGCCATGCGGTCGCATGATCCGAATCTATAGCCACCTTATCATGAGAATCGCAGACACAGACAACCAGTGAAGGGGATCGCCATGAAATGTGTCTATTGGTCCGTACTCATCATCCTGCTGGGCAGTTTGCTGTGCGAAGCGCAGACATGGACTGCGCAGAGTCCCTTGCCGACGGGTAAAAATCTCCATCATGTCACCGCCATCAACGATACGGTAGCTTGCGCCGTCGGCACGCAGGGTATAATCCTCCGCACGGAGGACGGCGGGGAAACATGGATTTATCAACAGAGCGGAACCACAGAGGATCTTTGGTACGTTTGTTTTGTGGATGCCAACACGGGTTGGACGGCCGGAAATAACGGAACGATTCGTCACACGGATGACGGTGGCACCCATTGGGCGGCACAGCAGTCGCCGCATCATGACGTCAATTACGAAAGCATTGCGTTCATCAATAACAATTTGGGATGGATTGTGGGATCCGGCGGAGAAATCGTTCACACGGACGACCGCGGAAACACATGGACGCTGCAAATGGAATGGCCGTATAATGGATCATGGTACGGCGTGTGTTTCGTTGGTCTTTCCGGGTGGGTCGTAGGATCATTAGGAATATACCACACAACAGACGGCGGCGGTGTGTGGACGAGACAAGATACTTACTCAGGACCCCCACTCTATGACGTTGTGTTTGTGAACGACAGTACGGGCTGGGCGGTGGGTGCGGACAATACCATTCGACATACGACGAACGGTGGTCGCAATTGGACCACTCAGTTTGGCGTCGGCAACGGACGATACTATAGCGTCGCGTTTTCGGACGCGCAAAACGGATGGATTGTAGGCCGGGATGGAGTGTTTTTACATACGACTAACGGCGGGTCAAACTGGAATTCGGAAAGCTGCGGAGTAGCGCGAACGCTGCGCGGCATCGCTATCACAGACAGCCGCATTTGGATTGTGGGACAACGGGGAGCGATTCAGTTTACATCCGATAGAGGAACTAACTGGATTTCACAGCAGAAAGGCACTATCCAAAATTTGATTGGGATCACGGCAACGGGGCCTGAGGAAATCTGGGTGGTAGGTGAATCAGGAACGGTAATGTATTCCACGAATGCGGGAACCACTCTTCAGTCGCGCGATTTAAACATAAGCGAGTCTCTGACCTGTGCCGCGTTTATCAATCCGGATACCGGTTGGATTGCGGGAACGGGCGGATGCGTATGGCATGCGGTGAATCGCGACGAAACCTGGATTCAGCAGAACAGCGGAACAACGTCCGATTTTGATGCAGTTTTTTTCAAAAATGCCAACGAAGGCTATTTAGTCGGACAAAACGGAACCATTTTGAAAACCACTGACGGAGGGAATTCCTATGTTCCTATGGTCAGTGGTACACTGTCATGGCTGCGTGGGATGGATTTCGCAGATGAATTTGTCGGCTGCATCGCTGGAGACAACGGCACGATTTTGCGCACAACGGACGGCGGGGATACTTATACGCTGGTCGGGAGCGGTACGCGGGCTTGGCTGCGTGGGATAGATTTCGCAGATGAACTTGTCGGCTGCATCGCCGGAGACAACGGCACAATTCTGCGCACGACGGACGGCGGAGCCAGTTGGCAGCCGGTCAACTCCGGAGTGACCGGATTCCTTATTGATATCGAGTTTGCATCACCTCAAGCAGGTTGGGCCGTGGGCGGATCGGGAAGCATGGTGCGCACTACTGATGCCGGAGCAACTTGGTCTTCGAATCATATCGCGAATACCTGCGATTTGCGCGATATTCAGTTTCTTGACGAAATGCATGGATGGGTGATTGGCGATGACTGGCAAGTGGATCGCACGATTATTTTTTCCACGGAAAACGGCGGCGAGACGTGGACGGTGCAGGATAGTCTCGCTACATTCTATCCCAAGCAAATCGCTTTCACGGATCTCCACAGCGGTTGGGCGGTCGGCGCGGGAGGCATGCTTCTTCATTACACTGATTCGCTATCAACGGTGCCCGAAGATCATCCGGTTTTCCAACCATCCGAATATTCTCTGCAAGTCTTTCCGAATCCGTTTAATCCTACAACGACGATTTCATTTTCGATTCCTATCGCCGCGCATGTCAGCTTGCATGTGTTCGACATCACCGGGCGGCAGATTCAGACTTTAGCGGATCGCCGTTTCGATGCGGGAAAGTTTGACGTCGGATTCGACGGATCGGCTTTGCCGTCGGGAGTGTATTTCGCGCGCATAGAAGCCGGGTCTTTCGCGAAAACTCAGAAAATTGTTCTGCTGAAATAGTATTCGCCACCTTAATAAAGACTAACTTCCCGTCCAATTAATCGGAGAAGGAAACATGAAGATCGTGTATTTCCTCTGCTCATTGTGTGCGCTGTGTATCACCGCATATGCTCAGTATTGGGAATGGCAAAATCCTTTACCGCAAGGATACAGCTTATATGACATACAATTTGTTAATAGTTCAGTAGGGTATGCCGTAGGCGTTTGCGGGACGGTGATCAAAACAACGGATGGAGGAAATACTTGGTTTGGCCGGGATTGTCCGACCTCCTTGAGGCTCGAAAGATTCTTTTTTATCAACGAAACGCATGGCTGGGCTTGCGGCTGCGACTGGAGTATACCTGAGCAGGCCTGGATTTTCGGTACATTGTTCCATACGAGTGATGGTGGCGACACTTGGATACAGCAAGCAGAGCTTTTATCCGGAACATTTGAGGATGTAACTTTTACCGATACTCTAAATGGATGGATTGTCGGGGAGAATTATGGTGACGGCATAATGCTCCATACTTCAAATGGAGGGTCAGTCTGGAATATCGTTACCACAGATTCGTTGATGCCTCTGCGCGGAATCTACTTTCGTGATCCACTTCGTGGTTGGGCGGTCGGTACAGGCAGAGCATTAAAGACGTTTGACGGTGGAATCGTTTGGTCACTCTCCCAAGACACCTCACTTATAGGACTCAACTACATAACATTCATTGATTCCCTGTACGGATGGGCTGGAGGATGTCATAGTAAGCTGTTGAAAACAACGGATGGCGGGGAAACGTGGACACGAATTTCACTGGATTCATCGAATCTTTGTTTCCAAGAAATTACTTTCGTAGACCGATGGACAGGCTTTGCGGTTTTTGCGTCAAATCCGAATATATATGTAACACACGATGGCGGCAATACGTGGATGCCACGAACAGCCGCTGCCAATATGTCCGGAATTGCAATCGCTAATGAGAATAATTGGTGGGCGGTTGGTTATTATGGAATGATAACGCACAGTCAGAATGCCGGTGAATCATGGGCTTTGTCTTCGGGAATACACTATTATGTGGACATATGGAGCAGATGGGATATATCGGTCTTGGATAGTCAAAAAAGCTGGATTTCAGGCCCAGCGGGAATTGTGCTTGAAACCACGAATGGAGGACGCTCCTGGGATTCTACGACTGCCCCAGCGTCACTGCATAGTCTTCAAATGCTGGATGAAAATAACGGTTGGGCCGTGGAATACGGAGGTCGCAATGTGCTTCGGACCACAGACGGCGGCCAAACATGGTCAATCGTGCATAGTTTTTCAGATTACTCGAATATTGATCTCTACTGCGCTTCTTTCGTTGATATTCAACGGGGTGTGGTTGCCGGCGGGTATTGGAATTCGATATGGGACGAAGGAGGTGATTTCTATGCGGTAACCTTGAATGGAGGGGAGAGATGGAACGAACAGTATGAGCCTGATTTTGTGTCTTATGGAGTCGTGGACGTTGAATTCACAGACAGCAATTATGTTTGGAGCTTAAATGTAATCGGAGATGTTTACTGGTCAAATAACGATTTCACCAATTGGTACTGGAATCATCTTCCTGAATCTTGGCCTTGGCCGGGTGATATTACGGCACAAGGAACATCCACGTGCTGGATTGTTGGGGAGGGAAACGCCGGACCGGCCGGTTTTTGGGTGACACATGATCGGGGATTAACATGGTCGACTATCAGCAATGATGCGTTCTTTAGTGTTGCTTTTACGGGCAATTATGGAATCGCATTGGGAAGTACGAAGACTCTTTACACGACGGATTGCGGAATAACCTGGATTGAGTACAGACAGAACCTTGACTTAGATTTCAGAGATAGTCATTTGGGAGTCGCGAGTAACGGTGAGGCATGGTATACAGAGCATGGAGGAAACATTCGACATTTTCGGCCTCCGATCCACAGTTCTACAGGTGTATATACTGCATTTCCCAGTTCGTTTTCCTTCACTGTGTATCCCAATCCCGCGAATCCGGCTGCCACTATTTCGTTCGAGATACCGGACACTCGGCGGACTATCATTCGTGTGTTTGACTTAACCGGGCGACTTGTGCAGACACTTGCAGACCGTCGTTTCGACACGGGGCTTCACGATGTTCGATTTGACGGATCCGGATTACCGTCAGGCATCTATTTTGTCCGAATGGAAGCGGGATCGTTCGCGAAAACCCAGAAAATCGTTCTGCTGAAATAGATTGGTCTTTTCCTTTCCTCATTAACAATTCCCCTCTAATCAAAGAAGGAATTAGCCGAGGTTCTCGTGAAGTTGAAAAACATCTTGCTTGTTGCCGCATTACTGGCCGCAATTTCCCTGACATGGGCGCAGACTGCCAAACAGCCGGTCAATGTCTGGAACGTCATTGAGGCGCGAAACCAGATGGCCAGACAGGATCTCTGGCCGGGATTCGATCCATCGGGAATCCCCGTTCTCATATACGACGGTACGAACAGTTATTTGTACGGTCACCCGATGCCGCCCGAAGACTTTCACCAGGATTCACTGCATCCCAATTTATGTGTCCGAACGGGCAGACATCGCCTCGCCGTCGCCAACACAACGGATCAACTCGAAGGCAGAGCCGTTGCCGTGATATGTTTTAATCTGGCGGATCGGCAGACCGTAAACGAGTGGGCCGGGGTTGTCCTGCATGAATCGTTTCACGTCTTTCAAGCAAAATCTCATCGCCATTGGTTCGCGAACGAGATGGATTTCTTTACGTATCCCGTGACGGACTCAGAGGCTGTGGCTCTGCGGCGGATGGAAACAGCCGCTTTAAAACGGGCGGTCACAGCGGCGGATGAAAACAGTCGCCTCGCGTGGGCGGCAACCGCCCTGGATATCCGCGACCAACGCTTCGCGCGGATCGGTTCATCCGCGAGTGATTTCGAACGGTGTATGGAACTCACAGAGGGACTCGCTTACTACATCGAATGGCAGGCCTGCCGGGAAGGTTTCCCCGAAACTCTGCCGGACAGCGAATATGCCGTGGATCAGATTCGACTTCGCACCTATTCCACGGGGCGTTCCATCGCGATGATTCTTGACAAGTGCCTGCCGCAATGGAAAATGCGTCTCGAATCGGACACGACTCTCTATCTGGATTCACTTCTCAGGGAATGCATTCGAAACGGCGCGGTTCCGCCCGCGCAATGGACAACGGAATTCGCCGCCGCCGCCCGCACGAAGGCCGCGGACGACTGCCGCGCTTATTTTGTTGCGATTAAAAATAAATACGAATCCTATATAGCCAAACCCGGCTGGACGTTGATTATCAACGCTCGCGGAGACAAGCGTCTTTGGCCGCAGGGATTTGATCCGATGAACATGCAGAATCTGGGTGAAGGCAATCTGCTCCATAGACGATTTCTTAAGCTGGGGAATCAGGACGCTTTGATTGAAGTAATGGATTTTGAGGCGCTGAGCCGGGGGGCAGGTTCCCATCCTATCGGTGAAGGCGTGAAGGAGTTGATTGTAACGGGCATTCAGCAGGAACCGATGCTCACCAAAGAAAACGGAGAAATGAAAGTCATTTGTCCGAGCATCATCGGCACATTTAAATCTGCAACCATAGATAAAAAGGGGCAGACACTCACGGTTACCCTCTAAAAGTTAATGGTTATACCTGTCCGCAGCGAGAGGCAATTTATGCCTCTCGTTTTTTTGTCCGTTAGGATCTTGACTTTTCGATTCTCGTGTATTATATTACAGACAAGTTTGCATCACAAACATGTCTGCAAAGGTGGATACCATGGAAACAAAAGACCTATTAACATTGGAAAGCAAGATTTATCAAGAGTATGAGAAGGATGGAGCCGTCGAGTTCCTAATGGGAATGGGCTTGTTCTTCGCAAGTGGTGTGCTGGAGAGTCGTGGTTCTCCCGCCTTCGCAGGTTTGATCCCCATTTTCATAATTATGTTTAAGAAAGCCTGGAAGAAGTACATCACGTATCCCCGGCTGGGGTATGCGCGATTTAGTGAAAGCAGGATGCTGCGTCGCAAGCGGGAGAAGCACACGATTTTGTTGGTGGCTGCAGCCTGTGTAGCATTTATATTCCTGAGCGCACTTGCCGCAAGCGGAACATTTTCATCGGAGGTCCAAGGTGCGTTCAAGCCATACGCACGCATGGTCATGGGGGGTATTATTGCTCTCATTATAATAGCCGTCGCCGCCGTACGCCGGATTACTCATCTCTATTATGTCGGTGCGTTCGCGCTCGCCTGTTTTGTTCTCGGACATTTTCTGGGCTTCAGTCCGGGAATCGCTTTGTTACTGACTTCCTTCGTGTTACTCATTATCGGCATCATTCGTCTCATTCGCTTTGTGCGGGCTAATCCGAAGCTGGAAGACGGCGGAGTCCATGATGTCAACGCCTGACCATCCGGATTTCAAATCGCTCGCGGACTTGGATCCTGTGATTCACGCTCCGGCCAGACTCGCGATTATGACCGCGCTGTATATCGTGGAATGCTCGGATTTCACTTTTTTGCTGCGGCATACCGGACTCACGCGCGGCAATCTTTCTTCGCATATCGTAAAACTCGAAGAAGCGCATTATCTCGAAGTGGAAAAAACGTTCGTGGATCGCGTGCCGCGCACCGTGCTCCGTTTAACAAAGGAAGGGCGGACCGCTTTGGAAAAATATCGCAAGCAGATGACCCAAGCGCTAAACCGTATGTAAGCTTCTCGCGATTGGAAAACCGCAAATTCGGACGGGTATCCGGCGGTATGATTCTCTATCTTGTCCTGCGGAAGTGAATGACATGAAAACCTCGACCGAACACGATTATCAGCAGCGCATCCTGCGTGTTCTCATCCATATTCAGAACCATCTGAATGAGGCGGTGTCGCTGGATGAGTTGGCGGCCGTGGCAAGCTTTTCGCCCTTTCACTTCCACCGGGTTTTCCGGGGCATGACAGGAGAGAGTGTGATGGATCATATCCGCCGTTTAAGACTGGAGCGCGCCGCTTACACGTTGAAGTACAACGGCGAATCCGTGACGCGCATCGCTTTCGATGCGGGATATGAAACGCTCGACGCCTTCACGAAAGCGTTCCGTGAACTGTTCGGCGTGCCGCCGTCCGTTTATCGCAAGGAAAAACGCTCTGTGCTGTCCCGGAAATCCTCTTCCGCCGTAAGCTATCATCCGCAGGGAGATTTACAGGATTTCGAACCGATCAACACAGGAGCATGGGAGATGGACGCGCAAATTAAAACCGTAGATCCGATTCGCGTGGCTTTCGTAAGAGCGCAAGGGCCGTATGCCGAATCGGCGGATACCGCGTGGAAGAAACTCTGCGCATGGGCGGGGAAGAACGGACTCTTTGGACCGCAAACCCGATTTATCGGAGTCTGCTATGACGATCCGGAAATCACGCCGCCGGAGAAAATCCGCTATGAAGCCTGTCTCACGTTGAGCAGAGACGTAGAAGCGGAAGGTGAAATCCACGTGCAGGAAATCGGAGGCGGATCGTACGCGACCGCCGTATTAAAAGGCCCGTATTCGGGTCTTGCCGGAATGTATGCACGGCTCTGCGGCGAATGGGTGCCGAAGCAAGGCTATCATTTGCGGCAAGGGCCATCGCTGGAAGTTTATCTGAACGATCCCGATCAAACGAAACCGGAAGATCTTTTAACGGAAATACAAGTTCCGGTCGAAAAAGCGAGCTGATCCGATTGGTTCAGCCCGATTCAAACCGCCGTATTCAGCCCAGACGCATCTGCAAATCCCGCCGTATCCGGCGGGATTTGCCGTTCGATGATAGTGCTTATTTATTCGCGCTTGATTCTCTGCTAATGTCTGCTATATTTATTTCCGTTTTATCCAGCCGGAAAAATCCGATATGCGTATCGTTAAATCCATTCTGCTGCTATGTTTCGTCTATGTGATGCTTGCTGCGATTGTCACGGTCGTGCAGGTAGCGGCGCTGTCTTTCCATAATCCTCACAATACGGCTTGGATACGCATGCGGGTAAGGCAGGCCCAAGCGGCCGGAAAAGAGTTGACGATCAAACAAACGTGGCTGCCGATTGCAAGTATTCCGCGCGTGATGCAAAAGGCTGTGGTAGCGGCCGAAGACGACGGATTTTACAGTCATCACGGATTCGATTGGGATGCGATGAAAAAGGCTTACGAGCTGAATGAAGAGAAGGAACGCATCAAACGCGGCGGCAGTACGATTACACAGCAGTTGGCAAAAAATCTTTACCTTTCTCCTACCCGCAGCTATATCCGTAAAGGCCGCGAAGCGGTCATTACTTGGCTCATGGAATTGCTGCTGTCAAAAAACCGTATTTTAGAGCTATATCTTAACTGTATTGAATTTGGCCCGGGAGTATTCGGAATCGAGGAGGGGGCGCGCTATCATTTTGGAGTTTCCGCTCGACAACTCACTCCGGATCAGGCGTGTCGCCTGGCGGCCATTATTCCATCCCCGCTTCGCTACCGTGTGACGGGCAATTACGTAAACCGGCGGGCCGCAAACCTGATGCAGATTGTCGGCGGTCCATCCGCATCACCGGACACAAAACCGAAGAACTGATGGTTTTGCGCATCTTTGGTTGCAAATGGAGAAAAAATATCGTAAATTTGATGCATTAGCACTGCTACTGAGCGAAATTCCACACAAGACTTAGAGGAAAACATGGCAGACCCACGCTACGTTGATTTAGCCCGCGTCCTTGTACGCTACTCCACAGCCGTAAAAGCCGGTGACAATGTGTTGATCGAGGGTTTTGATGTTCCCCCGGAATTTATGGCGGTGCTGGTTCAGGAAGTCTGTGATGTCGGCGGGAATCCCGTTTTGGAGATGAAATCCCAGCGTGTTCAGCGGAAGCTTTACCTGAACGCGACGGAAGATCGCATGAAGCTTATCGCGGACTGCGAACTCTATCGCATGAAAAAAATGAATGCCTATATCGGTGTACGCGGAATTTTCAATGCGAAGGAACTCTCCGACGTTCCCGGGGATCAGATGGGACTCTATGAGCGGCTGTGGATGAAGCCCGTTCATCTCGAGCAGCGTGTTGGGCATACCCGCTGGGTCGTGCTGCGTTTTCCGTCGCCGCAGATGGCGCAGATGGCGAAAATGTCTCTGGAAGCTTTCGAAGATTTCTTCTATAAAGTTTGCACCAAAGTGGACTGGGCAAAGGCTTCGGAGGCGATGAATCCGGTCGTTGAATTCATGAAGAAAACCGACAAAGTGCGCATCGTTAGCCCCGGAACCGATCTGCGTTTTTCCATCAAAGGCATTAACGTGATGAAGTGCGACGGCCACTTCAACATTCCCGATCTGGAAATCTTCACGGCTCCGGTTCGCGATTCGGTCGAGGGCGTCATTCAGTATAATGCTCCGTCCACCAATCGCGGATTCACCTTCGAGAACGTGCGTTTCCGTTTTGAAAAAGGGAAAATTGTCGAAGCCTCGGCAAATGACACAGCGCGTCTGAACACGATTCTCGACACCGACGAAGGCGCGCGCTATATTGGCGAATTCGCGCTGGGTTTCCATCCCTATATCGAAGAAGCGATGGACGATATTCTGTTCGATGAAAAAATATCCGGCTCATTCCATTTCACGCCCGGCAACGCGTATGAGAATGAAGCCGATAACGGCAATCGTTCCGCCATTCACTGGGATCTCGTGCTCATCCAAAGGCCGGAAAAAGGCGGCGGCGAGATTTATTTCGACGATCAGTTGATTCGCAAAGACGGCAAATTCGTTCATGAAGCTTTCGTCGGTTTGAATCCCGAAAACTTACGCAAGAACTGATTGGGTCCTGTTCGCAATACCCGTTTTTCGATAGCGCCCGGCCTTAGCGGCCGGGCGCTTTGTTTTTGGCTAAACCAGCGTTTTTTTCCGCTATGAATTGAAGGCGGCAGAAAAAGGTCATTTAGACAGCTTTTGTTATGCATATCTTTATTTATTTCAACGAGATACATGTTGAAGGAGAGGTGGTGCAGTTCTTGCGAAATGCTACATGGTGCGCCATGCCTCGGTAAAGATGACCCTACGTTGATATAGCATGACGCTACGACCTTCGGATGTCCGCCACTCCCCTTAAATACCCGAACAAAGGAAAAGTAGAATGGGCGACCGGAACGATACCCCCGTGATGACGGATGAAGCTCACGCCGCCGCCGTTTCGAGTGTTAATTTCAATTCGGCAATTGCCGAATTGAGGAACACTTCATCTCTGCGCTCCAGCCACTACCTTGGCGACCACATGGCTATCACATCCACGATTTACGGTCATAAAATTTTTGTGGATACACGGGATATCAGTTTAGCGCCGCATATTCTCGTGGACGGCAAATGGGAAATGGGAGTGACTGAAGTGTTTCGCCGTTTGATTCGGGGCGGTATGACGGTCGTGGATATCGGCGCGAACTTCGGATGGTACACGCTGATTGCTGCAAGTTTAGTCGGACCGAAGGGGCATGTGATTGCCTTCGAGCCGAATCCCGATGTTCATAATCTTTTACACCGCAGTCTGGAAGTGAACGGCTACCAGTCCTACACGACGCTGGAACGCAAGGGTGTGATGGAAGTTCCGAAAGTGCTGACGTTTCACAAGTGGGCGCGGCATCAAGCTTCGGGAAATTTCTTCTGGGGAAACCCGAGTCCCGTTCACAACGATACCACCGAAGCCATACAAGTCGAATGCACGTCGCTGGATGAATACTTCCGCGAACATCCGCGCGGCCGTGTGGACGTCATCAAGATAGACGCGGAAGGTTCGGAACCGCAAATCATTGACGGAGCGGATTTCACGTTGCATGTCAATCCGCGTATTCAACTGCTTTTGGAGTATAATTCGCTGGTGCGTCCCACGGCGGAGAAGCTCATGCGCAAGGGATTTCGCATGGCGCACATCGAAGATGACGCTTCGCTCCGCTTTATGAATCTGGATCAGTTGGATCAGAGTCATAACTGGCACATGCTGCTGTTCACGCGATAAATCGAATCGCGGCGGCAATGGTAAAAAGAGAAAACGTGTTTTCATAATTAGTTTCCGAAACGAGCGAAGAAAGCGCCTGACATGATGACTGGATTGAACACGGATCCGCGAAAAGCCAAATTAAATGAAGCGCGCGAGCGCCATTTTCAGGACGTCATACAAAAGCATCCGGAACGAACGACGATTGCCTTCCGCGAAGCACAGACCGATACCCGCGACATCGTGAATTCGGCGGAAGTAAAAGGCCGCGTTTTGGATCTCGGATGCGGTACCGGTGAAATCGCCGTATTGCTGTCACGTAAGGGATGCGAAGTGACGGGTTATGACATTGCTCCCGTCGCTATTGCGGCAGCGCAAAAACACCAATCGCATGAGCCGGATGACGTGCGCCGCCGCTTGTCTTTTCAGTTGGGCGTGGGCGGGCCGCTGCCTTTCGGAAATCATACGTTTGACACGGTGCTTTTAAACGGAGTGTTGAGTTTTGAGGCTCACCCCACACCCTTGCTGAAAGAAGCGGCACGCGTTTTAAAGGCAGGCGGCAAACTGGTGGTGTTCGTTCCGGAAGGATTAGCGGACTACGAATCAACACACATTCGTCTTTTCAGTTCCGCTGATCTTGAAAAACTGCTTGCGGATTATTACGACCATGTAACGGTCACGGCCACTGCCGGGGGAAAACGGCTGAAAGCCGTATGCTTCAACAGGCAGGAAAGGGTATTCCCGCGTATCATCTGCCAAATGAACATCAAGAATGAAGATCGCTGGCTGCGCGACGTTTTAAATGGAATTGCGCGCATTGCGGACGGAATTGTCATTCTCGACGATGGTTCCACCGATCAAACGCCATGGATTTGCCAAGTCCATCCCGCAGTCATGGAATACGACCGTCAGGAAAACGTTCCGCTCGATAAAGTGCGCGATAAAAATCACATCCTGCAAATGGCTCTCCGCCAAAAGCCGGATTGGATTCTCTGCATGGACGGCGATGAACTGCTGGAAGACAGCGCTGCCCGGCGGATATATCATGCCCTGCGGACGAAAGAGCCGGACGTCGGTGGTTTCGATTTTGAATTTTTGTACATGTGGAACGATTTGGCACATTATCGTGTGGACGGAATCTATAATCATATTCTGCATCCTTGTCTTTTTTCGTGCGACGGTCAAGATTTGACAAATATGTGCTTCCTTCCGACCGGACACGG
>Ga0105104_10000232_pt1 | contig 42429 bp, 49 predicted proteins | sample PPLLaktember2015_3_FD_87034 | JGI IMG/M metagenome (GOLD analysis project Ga0105104, IMG submission 87034) | Freshwater sediment microbial communities from Prairie Pothole Lake near Jamestown, North Dakota, USA - PPLs Lake P7 Core (6) Depth... | ecosystem: Environmental > Aquatic > Freshwater >... | reverse complement strand
TTTATAAATTCTACACTAAATTCTTCTAATACAAACATGCTGGTATGAATTTCTCTTCCGTCATTAAATATCTTTACATAACCGTTAGGATATACTTCAAAAAAGAATTCCCCGTTGTAATAGACGGGGTTTTCTCCTGGCATGTCAGTTAATTCTAGGTTGTACTTGTTTATAATTTTACTATGCATCCTAAAAATTCTAATCCTTTACTAGATATTGTTATTTCATGCTCAAAGAAGAAGCAATCCTTTTTCTCTTTGTGGAAATAAAAATTGCCGATTCCTGGAGCCTTGCTTAATTGAATCTCCTTTGCCTCAAGCTCAACGCCGTATTTTTGCCTTGATGCTGTTCTTAACTCCTTTTCCAGAGTTTTTAAATACTCTTCTGCTATTTCATCTATTCTATTCATGTTTAAATAAGTTTTCTGTTTGAATTTTAGCTAATGTAGCTGTAATTTGTTTCCCAAGCGTGTCTAATATCTCGGCAACGAGTGTGTCATGCTCTTTTGTTCGAGCGGCAGTTTTAATGAAATCATATCTTTTGAGGATCATTTCCAAATGATGATAAAGATCTTTATTCTCATTAAAATATCTCCACCAATCTTCTGCTGTCCAGTGGAGGAGGGATGGTTCGTTACTTCTCATCTTCAAAATAATTTACTGAGGTTACTTTCATTAAAACTCCATCCGGTTCCAACTCCGGTTCTGCTTCAAACATGAAACATTTCTTTGTTTCCGCTTCATAAAAATGTCTGCCAATTCCTGGAGTATCAACTGTCATAATTTCATCAGCATATAATCTTCTTCCAATAATAAGTTTGGAGTAATGTGCTATATGCTTATCTAAAGCTTCTCTGTACGTTCGGCCTCTCCTGGCTATCTCTACCAACAGATGGTCTATGTGGTTATTCATTTGAACATTAATTCTTTGAGGAACTGAGGTAATACGACTCCTTTAGCATCCAACCACTCTGGAAGGCCAAATTTGTCATTGACTGTGATAAAGTACTGTGTCCGGTTCGTGGTGAACTTCCTGGAAGCATGGATTAACAGATTTGTTTGAGTAAGCTTCTTTGCTCCTTTCCATTGCCTTCCAGTTTTATTAACTGCTTCAACCAATTCAGCTTTTTCTCCCATCTGATACCAGAGTTCCTCAAAGGAAATAAATCGTCCCATGCGAGTTAAAACTTCAGCCGCTTCTACTAACCAGTTTACCTGTTTTGGAGATTTAAATCCTGTTTTAGAAGGTTTCTTCTCCACCCCTACAACTCGGAGTTGTTTATCCGCATCCGAATCTTGGAAATGTCTAATAGCACGAATGATGCGAATGTCAGATTCTATATCATCTTTAATCGACTGAATCTCTTTGTTCACATCGTCAAACTCATTCTGTGCTAATGACAATTGCAACTTTTTGTCTTCGAACTTTGGCATCAATTTCTCAATTAATACCTTTCTTTCAGCAATTTCTTTGTTAAGTACGGTTATTACTCTCAATTGCTCTTTGTCTGTAATAGACACAACGTGGTCGGCTTTTTCTTTCATTTTATTTTTGTTTAAAGAATGTGACGTTTGCTTTTACTTGTTCTAATGTGATAAATGGTTCAATTGAATCTCCTTGGTCATTTACTCTAATGATTAATCCACTGCCTGCGAATGGTGTTTCTCCGAATTTGAAGAAGATTGTCGGTTTCTTTAACATTCCTTCTTCATCTACTACTATTGAGTCGCCATAGGAGTTTAATAAAACTGCTTCAACTAACTCGCATTTAAGTAGTTTGTACCATGACTCTAGGCCATCAACTTCTACTTCTGAGACGGTTTCTTTTTCCGAGTCAATAAAGATTGCTTTCATTGCTTTTTATTTATTCTGTTCAAGTAATCGGTTGCGCTTTTAATTGCAAAGCTAAACGAGCCGCCATAGCTTGTTAATTCTACTCCATCCTTTGCGATATACACAGCAATTTGGTCTGGCCAAAACTGGATAGATATTTCATACCTGTCACTATATGCCAGCAGAGGTCTAAGACTATTCGGGTTTATTCCGTTTGGTAGACTCATTTTAAATAGATTATTTCTTCAGCACATTTATAAACTTTTGCTTTTCTTTCAAGGAGCCATTGTTTGAAATGTCTATAAGACAATTCCTTTTTGCGGAACCCGAGAATCGGCATCGGAGCATTCATTATTACTCCATCAATGGAGGAGAAGCCAAAACATTCAGCTTCTCCTATTCCATCTTTTGGATAGATAATAACGTGCCACCAAGTCTTTATAACCGTATCACGCATGACCTTACTTGGAGTTCTCCTTCAACCATTTTAGGATGAGTCACAAACAGGAAGCTTTGTTTTGTGCTCTTCCTGACAAATATCGAACCAATTTCTGCCATATCAAGTACCGTAATATCTTCATCCGGAACTTCTTCTCCGAAAAATTGCAATCCTGCATTCTTGATGGTAATTTCCATCTGTTCAATTGGGCTCATAGTTAAAATGGCATTTTTGTTTTCTCTCCGTTAGTAATAAAGCAACTAATTTGTGGAACTGTTTTTCCAGTTTTAGGCTTAAGATTAAATTTAGCCACTGGATTAAGAACAGGAACTTCATATCTTGTTGTAAAAGTTCCGTTGTCTATGGAGTAATGCTGGTAAAATTCCTTGCAAGGCTCGCTTTCCGAGATAAATAGCGCGGTTTCAATTTTCATTTTTGTAGTATTCTAGTATGAATAAAAGAGTGAAGACAAATACAATTATCAAGCATATTAAAATCTGGTATAGAACAGTTTCGTTTAGAAATATATTAACCAATAGTATTAAAGATATTAATACCATCTCTAACTTAATTAGAAAAGTTAATATTTTCATAAGCTGTTGAACTGGTCTTCCAGGTATTTTAAGTCTCTTTCAAGACGATTGATAACTGTATTTTTAAGTAAAACAAATTCTTCTTGCAAAATCCAGCATGGATAAAGATATCCTCCTTCCTTGGCTTTAATTCTTGGTTCAAAAAGAGAATCACATACTTTCCATTGCTCTAACTGTTTTTTTAAATCCTTAAGATTTTCTCGATAAACTACTGCTTGTTCAAATTTGTTTAAGTCCATAGATTAATTATTAAACATTGGTGAAGAAAAATGAAGATGTTGAGGGTGCTTTGCATATACAATATCTTCGATTATTAGTTGCGCTGCTCGTACAGATTTCATTTCAAAGAATCTTAAATCAACGTGGATTTCTCCGCATGGGTTTACTACGTTGAACATATCTTCAAAAGAATATATGCACATATTTGGGAAGTATTCCGAGAAATAGCATTCGAACTCCTCGTCATAGAACATCTTAAACTTTTCCAAGACCATCAGTCTCTTTCTCATTTTTTGTCCATTTTGCAAGCACCCTCTGAAAGAGGGATACTTGCGATTTAACAATGATAGGTATATCTTTCCTTGACATATCTAGAGTGAACTGAGCATAAACTGTCCCATTTTTAATTTTGAGGACATAGTTGCCATCTACTATTTCGATATCGAAGCTTCCTGTACTATTTTTAAGCATCTTGTTCTTGCTTTTTGGATTATAAATCGACGAGATTTTATGTCTTCAGACGGATACCAGAAAAGAAATCCTTTCCTTTCTGATAAAGGAGGTTTCTGTTCAAACAATTCTGGCAAATACCTAAAAATTTCATCTTCTTCCATGTCATCTATTTCTTCTTGTGTTGCTCCAAATCCTTCATGACCAAGATACCATCTTATGTGATAGCACATTCCTCCTGGCTTAGGGTCATAGTAATACTGGTCGTCCAACCAGCTATATAGGTCAAAACGTTCTTTAGGCGTCAACTGTCTCATCTGCCGGTTTTAATTGGTTAATAATGTAAGACATTGCTAAAACTCTAACTTCAAAATCGAAAGGGTCGAACCAGTAATCTCCGGGCTCGGTTTCATCTCCCCTTAAAGATAAAAACTCTGGAAAGTTCGTGATGAATTCGTGGAAATCTTCCGCAGTAAATACATCATCGTAATGCTCCGGAAATAAAGTACCAATTGCTTTCTTCATGCAGGAACATAAACTAAAATACATTGTTGTTCTTTGGAAGTGAATGTCCAAAGCTTTTTCATAGACTGCTAACCGTTGTTCTTCGCTGAAAATAGACCTCTCTTGTTTCATTTTTTAAACCAGTTTTTCTTTTTATCAAAATCGTCGCGCTCGTCCTTTTCGTGCTCGACTTTTATTTCCTTAGATTCCATTACAACTACTTCAACTTGATTGTAAGTTGAAGGTTTCCATGAGAGCGTATTTCCTCTTCCTTTCTCAATATATTCACCGAAGTCGCTAGCAACTAAACCCAATTTAGACACATCAAGAATTGTCTTGGCTTTTAGTTTTGCAACTTCGTTTAAATTCTTTGTGGAACCAACAACAGATTCATTATCCCCAAAGAGAGAAGGAAGTTCCGCATGCTGTTTTTTATTCTTGCGCATTTTTTAATAGTTCAAGTTCGGTTTCGAGATTGTCAAGTCGAGCGTCCAGGTTCTTAATCATTTGTTGGTAAGAAATTGCCTCAATACCATGTTTGTTGCAAAGATCTATCATTACTTTATTAACTTTCTTATAGCTTTCGTTTTCTTGAGTCAATTTTTCCAGTTGCTTTTCCAAGTCGTAAGTTTTTGATGCGAGAATGTTTTTCTCGTCGTCCATGATTTCAATAGTCTCGTTCAGTTCGTTAATCTTTGCGCAAAGTTCTTTAACGTGTTCGTTCTTTTCGTCAAGAGATTTTGCCATTCTGGTCAATTCCGATAAAGCTACACGATTTCCGTTCTCGTATGCTGTCAAATAAATTGGAAGTGCTGCCTCCCATGTTGGAGTGCAATCTTCTGTCTGAACTAACTGACCATTATACATTGTCTGTCCCATTTCTGTGATTTTTTATAGATATTAGAATTTATTTTCCGATAGCACGATATGCGCTCCATGCTTGTTTCCATATTTCTTTGGTGTAATACTTGCGAGTTGGTACACTTCCTTGCTTAAAGTCTGTTACGGCAATCCAGCAATCTGGAATATCTTCATATGCATCAAGATTTGTAAACTTAACACTGTCTTTAAAAGATATTACTTTGTATTGCTCTTGACGAGAACAAAATTTTTGGTAACCTGCCTGTATCCATGTTTTATTACGGAGATTAATAGCCGCGTCAATGTTGTAAGTTCTGTAGTTCATTTCTTTGGATTTTTTAAGATGAAGTTAATATTGCGCTTAAATTTGGACAGATACTTTATCTCGTCCTTTATTTCGTTGTTTGCAGTATTGCCTTCAAATATCCTAGCTTTATAAATTGCTATATTTTTGGTCAATCTGCGAACTTCGCTTTTTAGATAATTTTCGTCGTAGACTTCAATTATACGGATACATTCCGCTTTGAACTGTTTGCTCCTACGCGTTGCTAGAATTTCTTCTCTGTTTTTCATAGTCTAATTCAATGTCGTCTACGCAGCGGTCAACGATTTTGACCACGAACACAGAGTCGAGAGTTATTAATTTTGATACCATGTCAAGATTCGCTCCACGGCGAAGAATCATTATCTTCCCCTCCGGCACGAAACGAACAAATCCCTTAGCAAACATTGCTTCATCATGTACTGGGAAACCAAACATAGGTGCTTTGGTTGTCGATTTGAAGTGAAGCATACAACGCTTCTCTTCGCGCAATGCGTCTTTGATTAAGCGAGCTTTTAATTCGTTTGTCATTTTGTGCGAATTACAGGTGAAGAATGAGGGCCACAGATGAATTCATCTCCAACTTTCATAGTTGGTAATTGATCTAAAAACGATAATACCGTATCCCAGTCTTCTTGATTGGCATACATAAAATCTGCTAATGTGCAAGGTTCTGCGTCATCAACGGAGAACATCATGTCTTCTATCTTTTCTTCCATAGTGGTGATTTTTGTACTCCCAGTGCAGATGCTGCGGTAGAGAGCGGATTTCGAATATAACACAATATACTACATATATGTGACATATAATGTTAACATTATGTTAAAATTGTTAACGAAATGTTAAAATTAATTTAACGATACTACCGCCGCCAGATTGTGAATTGCGCTAACATATTGCACAGACAAGAACCTTCATATTTATACTTCACATCGAATCTAGTAACCAGAGCCGCCTTTACATCACGAGCCAACTCCGGTTGGCAACAGAATGTAAACTTCTTTGTCTTGTTTCGTTCGTCCCAGATATTAACTCTGGCTACTATTGATTCTAGTGACATTTTTTCAATTATTAAACTTCCATCCATCCATAAATAATGACCATTCAAAAGGATAGTTTCTAATGACATAGTCATCATCATATGCTTCAATATTTGGATGGTCTAATCCAATGAAATGCTCTCTTAGAATTTTGCAAGCGGCTATACTTGCTTCATCTTCTGTTTTCATAGTTTTTTATTTTTTAAAATGGTAAATCTTCTGGTTGTTCTTCATTTGGTTTTTGTAACTGCGGTCTATTTTGCCGTACAACCGCCCATTTTTTAGTAACCTGGAAGGAATTTATCCGCATTGATTTCTTTACAAATCCTTGCTTATCAAGTTCCCTTCCCATAGCAGACGTGCTCAACTTCTGATGAGTAAGATTTTCTATTTCCACAATAATTTCAGTTGTGGATAGCCATATTCCTTCTCCGGACATAAAATACTTTGACAGGAGCTCTCCCTCCTTTACTATCATTTCAAAGTTTTCTCTGTCCTTGTTAAGATATCGTATGTCATCTGACATTATTCGCCAGTCAAATCCTTCTTTGTACAGTCTGAATGCTTCAAGCATCAATTCCTTTTTGTCTATGGAATTGTATAGATGCTTATCTATATCATTCACTATAATAGGAATGATTCTTCTATTGCCTGTCGGGTCTGACATTATCTCCAGAGTATTGGACGTACCACCAAGAACTGCTAATCGCAATATTTTCTCATTGTGGTCTCCATACGGCCGCCTAAGTGAGAACCATTGCTTCGATGTTATGTTCTTCAATTTGTTATTATCCTGCTTACTCTTTCCTCCCAACTCATCATCCACAATAAGTAAATTCTCTGTCATTAACAGCTCGTCATCTTTCTCCTTGTCCAATTTTGATTCAGCATAATAGTGTTGAAGTTCCTTTGGAAACAATCTTCTGAACCATTCCGTTTTGCCTGTGTTCTGCGGCCCTAACAATGCCAGCAGCAATGGTGAATGGACTTTGTGTGCAGCAGATACTATTCCAACCAACCATTTACGGACGAAGTGCAGAGTGAACGCAGGGTCGTCATTAATTATTGTCTTAGCCAATTGGAAAATGAGAGGAGAGTGTACTGGCTTTGGTTCATCCGGCATTGGCGGAAGTATAATCGGTATGCCATCGCTGCCAAAGAACTCGAATAGTGGATTAAACTTCGGAACAAAGTCTGATTTAAGCAGACGTATCATAAGCTGGTAATCCAACTTCGGAACTATTTTCTTTGCGGATATGAAGATTGTATTCAAATCGCTAGGCGTTAAAGCTTCTCCTCCATCCTCTATGTAACCAGTAACTTCATTCATCTTCAATGAGTAGCTGTGGCTGATAAACATTTCAAGCAAATTGATTACCGAATCTTCATCTTCTTCTTCATTTACCTGCGATTCAAATACAGTATCAACTATCTTTTCTGTGTTGTTTATCCCTTGGAACTTCGACAGATTGTTTACTATCTGTGCCTTTGATAATCCTGCTTTCTTTCCGTTCCGAGTTGTTCTTATTATGGATTTAGTTTGCTCGGAATAAATATTAACTCCTGCCTGTTTACATAAGAAGTAAAATGTAGATATATTTACTGGATTGGCGGACTTATTCCTCAAGCAATAATCATACTGCTTGTTGCATCTACTTACTTTATACTTCTCTGATATTTCACTTATCTTGTGGAAGAATTGTCTTCCGTTTTCCCCAAAATGTGAAGCTATAGAGAATCCACATCTTACCCAATCGTTATAATCTTCACATAGATTTATTCTTCTTCCTGTTATCTGGTTTAATATCTCTTCGAAATCTCCAGGTGTGTAGAAGAATTCCACCTGCTTAATTACAGTTTCCTTTACATACTTTTTGAAAGTAGGAACGTCTCCATAGTTAATATAGATGTTAGGGTCGTAGCTAACTACATATGGCTTACTGACACTACTGTTAACATCAACTTGAAGGTTGTACTTATCCCATAGATATTGCGATACTCCTATAAACGCTTCTTTATGTTTGTCTGGTTCTATTTTGAACAACACTCGTAAACCAGTACCAGATGTGCTCATGAATACTGAGAATACAAATTTATCTCTGATTAACTTACCGTACTCAACGTCGAGATTATCTACATTATCTAAATCCATAGCAATGTACCCGCTATGTGTTATTAATCTGGAGTCACTTCTATAATCAAATTCACCAGATAATGTAGTTGTAGGCATGGAACGTTTGAAGTCATCTCTTTCTTTTTTATCTCTAATTAATCTACATTTAGTAACAATGTCTTCCCATTCACCATCTCTCGTTCTTTCCAGGTAGTCAATCAAGTCGAAGTATATCGGATTCCTTACCTCCGCCACACTTCTAAATACACTGACTTTTGGCATAGCTTTTCTTTAAGGTTTCATTTTTTTAATTAAGTTATTGAAGTGGTTTTTTGCTCTTGTAATATGCCAGCTACTATCAGAAATATCAAGTATGTTACCATCTTTTCCAGCGAGTGTGTCTCTATACCAAGTGATACACATATTATAGTATTTATCAAATGCTTTAATAATGTATCCTTCACTTGGTTCTGGAAATGCCGCATACAGACTTCTAACTACCTCGATTCCCATATCAAGAAACGTATAGTAGTCGTGCTTGGCTTTGTGTTTACTTATCAGCTTAGGTATGTCTATGTGCCTAGTTATAACCACCATCTCCTCCATTATCTTCTCTTCTGCTTTCTCTTTTCGCTCCCATTCGTAACCGCAAATTTCTCCTTTAGGTGTAAGATTATTGCAAGTCATTGTCGAAGCATGAACCAAACATTCACAGTTAGGACACGTTTTAACTGGAGCGACTCCGTTTCCTGGTATTGGAGGGTCATAGAACAAAGCTTCCCAGTCTCTATCATCGTTCCAATCACCGAAGCGGATGCAGTTGCCACCCATGTCTATGATGTTGAACGAATCTTTGTCCGGTAATTTTCTTCCACCTCTGCCACAACATTGCAGGAACTTTACTAAACTCAATGTCGAAAAATTCAAGATTACATTTCTAATAGTTGGCTCGTCAAATCCAACCGTTGCTATCATAACATTGTTTAAGATAGCATCATCATTTTCTGCAAACCATTTAAGGATTTCTGCCCTCTCTTCCTCGGACGCATCGGAGTCAAGATGGCGACTGTTGTATCCACAATCAAGAAATGCATCGTTAACTGCCTTGGAGTGTTCCTTGGTTACGTTAAACACTATAGTTTTCTCTGGACGACAATACTTCCTGTAGTTGTATACTGTGTTTATAACGCAACGAGGTTTACTGTACTCGTCTGACATTTGGCGCTCGTTGAAGTCACCTTTACGATTGTCAATCTCGAATTGGGTAGAGTCGACAACTTCCTTTGGACACCTCGTAATGTTTTGCGCGAGATGCCCATCTTCTATCAACTCATTAATTTGTGGACCTACGACTATTTTTTCGTAGTAGTTCTTGAGCGGGTCTTTCTTTGTCGCGGAGATAGGGGTGGCAGTAAATCCGACAATAACTGCTTTGTCAAAGATGTCGTGCAACTGTTTAAAGTCTGCAACATGGCACTCATCAATAATAACAAGGCCAGCATCTTCAATCAAATGAAGTCTATTGGTTAAGCTTTTAACCATACAGACATAAATACAACCGTACTGGAAAGTTCTGGTCTTTGACGTCACAACCTTGGGAGTAATCCCTGCTGCGGTAATGGTTTTAACTGCCTGATTAAGCAATTCAATCCTGTGAACTGCAATTACAACACTGCGCTTGTGTTTAAAATAATACTTCAATGCGATTTGAGAGAACTCGACGGTCTTTCCGCCTCCGGTTGGGAGTTGTGATACAATCGTCTTAACATCTTCTATGTTATCAAGAACTTCATTGACGCGTCTTTCTTGATAGTCTCTTTTTACAAGAGTCTTCATTCAAATGGCAATTGCTGGATTGATTTTTGATTAGCATACCGTTTGATAGTTGCTCGCAATTGTGCATCGTCTATATCCGTTCCAATGAAGTCCATTCCTTCAATTGCGCACGCTTCCATAGTTGTTCCTGTTCCGTTGAAAGGGTCATAGATTAACTGTCCCTTTGTACAGAACTTTTGCATTAAAGTTCTTGGTAAGTAAGTAGGAAATGTAGCTTTGTTCAAGTGAGATAGCTGGTTCTGACTAGCGTTCATTCCTTCTATTACATTTGAGAACGAACCCTGCCTCCAGTTAGCAACTGTAAACTTTTTCTTATCTGGAAAGTCGTTTGAAAGTATGAAGATAAATTCAAACTTAGAATTCATTACTCCTGGCTGTATGTGTGGCGGTGCTATTGCTTTGTTCCAGATTATAATATCCTTTATCTGTTTCGCGTATTTGCCTTGCATTCGTAGTATTGTTTCTTTGTTCCTACCAAGCATTTGAATGTTAAAAAAGATATGCTGCTTTGTTGTTCTCAACAGCTCATCAATAACATTATACAGCCACTGCTCATACTCATATTCTGTCATGTCGTCTTCATATTGACCATACATGCTTTCATTATCTTTACCATTATGTCTGGTGCCTACGTTGTATGGAGGCGAAGTGATAACATGGTCGTAGTACTGGCCTGGAATTTGCGACATAAAAGTTAAGCAATCCAGATGATATACCTTATTTAACGCGAGAGAAAAGTCGTCGGGTACTATCTGGTAATGCTTTATTTCATTTGATTTTGTTCTAGATTTTTTCTTGGATGGTTCTGTTCCTGGAAGCGGATGGTATTTTCCAAATCGGAAATCTTCATTGTCCAGAAAATAACTGAACAGATTTTTTTCGGCTACTGCCTGGCTTTCAAATACGAAAGCATTTGCTACACTATCGGTAAATCCTTCTGTTGTCCTGTATCTTAAGTCTTCAGGACGCCTGCGTTCGTCCAGATAGAACGAGTAATAAACCATAAATTTTCAATTTTGAGGATGGATAAAGTGTCTAAAATGGTCGTGAAACAAACGTAAATGATTGTTTCACGACCTGTAGGGTAAAATATGGGTTATGTGTTAACCCAAAATTCGATGGCAAGAGACGCCATCTTACGGACGCGGAGGATTAACCTGCGTATTTCCAATCGAAGGTTTCTGTCCAGGCTGTGCTGGATTTCCTGGTTGAGATGGAATGTTTGGTTGTTCTAAACGCTCTGCTGGATTAGCAGCTAAACCTCTTCCTGGAACAGCTTCAACACCTTGCTGACCTACAACATTTTCAGAACCTTGCCTCAAGGTGTTACTGGCATGCATAGTTTTTGGCCGGTCTCCTCTTTCAGGACGCCCAACCACTTCATCTTCATCATCTTCCGGTTCGGTTTCCTCAAAAGATACGGCATAGCTTTTACCTACTTCGAAATCTTTTGCATCTTCTTCGGAGATATTTAATCCGATGCTTGCCTTGTTTGGTGCATCAAGCTGCACTGTTGACCTGTGCGCTACTGTACATTTTGCTACTATAGATTCCATTTGAAGTGCCCTCCTATGGCACAGTTTTTAAAATGAAGCCCCGCTCTCAGTTGCGAGCCGAGTAAAGGACGCATCCAGCGGGAGCCGTCTTAACTAACCACCCATCTACTAAAAAGGAAGGTCGTCGAAAGCCTGGCTATCTTGGTCTGTAACTAGTTCACCGGATTCTGCTCCTGGTAATGCCTCTTGGTCAATTTCAGTTTTCTTTACTTTGGTTGCACAGTTACCTAGTATAGGCCCTTTAATTGAAGGCTCCTGTTTATAAATTTTTGAAGGAACATCCTGCACTATCATTCCGTTGCAACCATACTGGTCTTTCTCCTCATGATAGAGGATTGTTAGATCTGCATATACGTCTCCATTTTTACCAATAAAGAACCACTCCTTCTTTAGGAGATTAACCTTAACTTTCATTTGAATTACTTTGTCTATAGCCTTTTTTTCTGCCATGTCGTCTGTTTTTTCTTTAAAACGTGGTTTAATTAATTTAAGATAGAACCTGCCGTATGAATCCGCAAAAAGAAAATCTGTAAACTTATCCTTCGGTACATCTACATAAGTAATTTCATCTACATAGTACTTTTTAAATCGTACTGTGAGTTCCTTTGTAATTGCATCGTAGACAAGTTCTTTAATTAGCGAAGATTCAATTGGATACGTTTGCATAGTTTTAAGTTTTCATTGTTAGTACCTCCTTTACTCGTATATCCATTTTTTAAATTTAGGGAAGTGAAAAATTAAGAATCTTAAGAATGTTCTAAGTATCAGCTTAACTGCATCGTAAAAAAGCATTGATAGCATTACTGTTAGTACTAAATCCATTACTCGTATTTTTGTATTACGTTTTCAAATTTCTTTACTGAAGATCTAGGACGAAGTTTTCCAGAGTTAACCTGGTCTATGAACTCCCTTACAGTGTCGATAAGGTCAGTACCCATCTCAATAGATTCAGTAATTTTTTCATCAGCATGTTCAGAAAGAACACCAACGGCTCTTCCTTCAGGAGTATAGATAACTCCATTTTTAATCTTCAGTTTCATCTTCTTCAAAAAGTTTATTTGCGTTAGTAAAATTGTTGAGATAGTAGCGACAATCTTTTATCCTTTGTTCTATTGCCGCTACCCTCTCTTCGTTCCTCTGCACATCGAATATCGCAATTTTTTCCGATAGAGGAATATCGTCGTACCTGTGAAGGTATTCTAATTCTTTACATGCTTCCTCGTACTCCTCCGCTATACCAACGAAGTTATACATGAGTTTCTTTTTCTCCAGTTCGATTAACTTCTCCGGAGTATTAACCAATCCATAAACCAATCTGGCTTTAGACTTATTCCAAAGCCACATATAACCTTCAAGTTGCCAATGGTACAGTGGACTAATCGGTTTGGCTCTGGCTCGATTGAATTGGAATATAGTCCAGTTACCTTTAGCATCCAGTATCATATCCTGGTCCTCGTCCTGGAAATCCATTTCTCCTTCTATAAAATCATTATACTTCCGTACAATATTCTTTTTGAAGAACCGTTGTTTAAGGATGGAGTAGTTAGTTATGATATCTTCTTCAATCATAGTGCCCTTCTCCATGTACTTCGATATGATATCCTCTGTACGTCCTGTAGTATACACTGTGTAGAGGTCAGCGAGATGCGTCTTACATTTGTCGCTTAAGTTAGGAATATCTTTAACTGGTTCGTACTTATCAATCTTTATTTTGTACTTCGCCATTGCCGCATATGCCTGCTTTGCTTTATATGTGTCACCTTTACCTGCATCATCAAGTTCAAGAAATTCATTCTTTTTCTTTGTCCACATTTCCTTTGCTTCTATAAGCATTTGCATATTGCTTTTGCCGCGAGGGTCTGACATTATATAACCCAAACTGGAGCAACTAAATAACAATTTATCCCAACCTTCTTTCTTAAAATCTATGCCGTCATTAAAACTAAATCTTTTACCAACTGTAGATATCATAAATGTTTTTTGCTTTGTGTTACAATAACTGTTAATCTGTTCATTACAAAATCATCTCCTTCATATCCGGCTTGAATTGTGTACATCTCATCTACATCTAATCCGTACTTTACACATTCATCTTGTACCGTCTTCATAAACATTCCCTTATTTTCATACAATTCTGTTGAAACTTTGAGCCGTACCAATATTTCTTCCATAATTCTGTGTTTAAAAAGAGGCCAGTGTAGAAACACTAGCCGTAGCCTAACAATAATTACTTCTTGAGGAGCATTTTGTACTTCTCATTATATGCAGTCAACAAATCCTCCTCTTTGAGGAACTCCTTGTACTTTTCCAATATCTCAACTGTCTTTGAACTGTTGATTAATTTAAGCACGCGCTCCTTTTCTTTGGACTCGTTTGTTACTGAATTTGATTGAACGTTTGCTACAGTTCCATTTGGCCTGAATATAGACCCGAAGCTTTGCTCACCAACTTTGATGGCTTCTTCAAATCCAGATAAAGTTACTAGGTCCTCAATGGTTAAATGTGTTCTAACGGATTTTCCTACCGTCTTGCAAATTTCCTCCTCTGATAATTTGTAGATTGCATACTGCTTAATCAATCCGTCAACCACTGCGGTCTGTTTCATCTTCAATTTTTCCTCAGTTGAAACGTCTCCAATCATCTTCTTCTTTACCGCGTTGTAAACTTTATTCACAATGTCGTCGTCAAGAACTGTAAATATGGCGTTACGAAAAGCGATTGCTGCTGCGGCATTTCCTATGATGGATGCCATGTCTTCTGTAACTCGGATACCTTCTCTCGTAAGCAACGATTTCTTTATCGTTGTTTTGATTGCGAAGTTGGTCTCCAGGTCAAACGCCATTGCCTCCGCTGTAACATGCGTCTTGTCGAAATCGGTAACCTTCTGGTCTACCCTTAAATTTCCATAATGCCTCGCAAGGATTCGTGCGAGATGAACACTTGGGCCTGTGATATTCTTTCCGCCCTTTGATAACGAGTAGTTGCATTTGGCTGCCGTCTCTTTGTCCATAGTTGCAATCGTCATGGCTTTATTAATTGCCTGTTGCAAGTTCCTGGGAAAACGTTTTGCCGTCATAATCTGCATATCAACTACTGCTTTGTCTGTCTGGTATACTGACATGCCATTCATAGGCACTTCGTATACTTCTTCTGCGTCAACGTACTGTGTTTCTGCCATTTGTTGTTAGGTTTTACTGTGCCAGCCAATTCCAGCGGTTAATTAATTCTTGATGCTTCCGTAACTTTTTAATTTTCTGCTGAATCGCATATGGATTCTTCGATTTCTTTAACTGACCGGACAGAAATTGTATCTGTCGTTCTAACTGTTCTGCCGTCTTTGGCTGTAGAGCTGCTTGCTGCATAGATGGGATTATGAATTTAAACAACAAAGTAAAGGAAAAAACCGTTAACATGGTGTTAACGGTTTGTTAATGATTTGTTAAAATTTAACATATATATAAGGAACGCGTACGCGCCTGCGAGCGCGGTCATTTAGTATTGTTGACGCCTCAAGATATCCAATTCTTTTTGCATCTCCTCCATTTTCTTTTTTGTTTCTTCCTCCTTCTTTAGTCGTTTCTTCCGTCTTATCCAAACAAATATGAAGACAACTAAAGCCCCAATCGCCTTGATTATCTCGATTAGGGCATGGAGTTCGCTTTCCGTTAATTCTGCCTTATTAGCAAATATTATCTCCATTTTATTAACCCTACAAAGCTAAGGAGCCATGCAATTACAGCAAGTACAACTACTATATTAATTATCAATTTAATTGTGGAGTCCATAGGGACTTTTGTATTGACTAAGTAGAGGACTATACCTATAACTATAAGCACAAAGATAACTGTAATGAATGTAGACATAGTAAATAATTTTAAAGGTTATTCGTCACTATCATAATCAGAATCAGCAGCATCTGCTATCCATATTACTATTAATATAGCAATAAGATATATCACGCTACGAATGAAAAATTAACTGTACTAGATGCCAATTCTTTTCCAGTTGAATCAATTGGAGTTGCAACAATTGTATAGTTCCCCAATGGTGGAGGATTCCATGTACCAGCATAGTAGTTGCCGTTTCCGTCATCTCCATGAAGTGCGAAAGGCTGTGCCTTATCTGTATATGTTTTCGATTGCGTTCCTGATAGTACAAACTTAACGCTCTTAACAGATATATCCGTTACAATTGCCTTTACGTTTAGCCTTCTTCCGTACTTTACAAGGCTGTAACTTCCATTTTCAACTAAGTCGACAACCTCTTTATCATATGCAGCATCGATAAGTTTGAATCCAGTTATAAGACTTCCTACAGGAACAGTACTGTCTCCAGTAACAAAAATCTTCTTTGTATCAGTTGCTGTTTCTCCATTGCCGGTTGCTGTAATTGAAATATCATAGGTGCCTTTCCTCAAATTGTTAACGAAGGTGTTGAAGCTCGCGAAATCTTTTGGAAGTTCGACAATATCAGCGTCCTCCATAACTATGGCTAGAGGCTTTATTTCTACTGGAGGTATTGGAGGCTGCGTTCCACCACCTTCTTCAGTTAAATCACTATCTCCATCAACACCAGCCTTATCTCTGACAAGATAACCTAATGTATTTGCAGCATTCAATTCATAGGGATAAGGTGGAGTAAATACAGATATAACATTACCGTTATTTTGCTCCCCAATGTATTTACTTCCGTAGGTATTGCCCCGACCTAACAGCTTTCCATCCTCTCTGATTTCAAAGGCATCATCGCCAGATTCAAAATGGTTATTTTCGGCAAGTACCTCAGAACCTATTGCAGCAGTTATGATGGAAGATACCTTCTGGTCTACAGCAGGGTCATAGAAATTATTATATACATGCACTTTACCAAATCTTACTCTTGGCATTCTATCAACACAATACTTCCAATAGTAATTGTGGTGAAAGGTTCCTTTGAGTTTTCCTTGGTCAGGGTCTGTATCATTTGAGCCTACCAGGTTACAGAAATTGTGTCCAAAATCTCTGTCATACCAATACTTGCACCATTCGATAGTGTAATAGTCGGAGCCTTTAGTTACGTCTATACAACCATCGGTGCAGTTATTAGGAGAGCAATGACTAATAAAAAAATTGCTGGCTCCTGCTGCGGCAATCCCATCTCCTCCTGGATTAGAGCAAGATATATTTTTTATAATAACATTTTTGGAGCCTTCCAATCGTATAGTTCCAATTGTCTTTGCATCAGTTCCAAGACCAACAATAGTTTTATTGCTTCCTACTACTGCATAACCAATATCAATAGTACCTTTTACTTGAATTATCTTTGGTGTTGTTCCAGATATTTCATTTCTAAACCCTCCAGCAGTATCTACTGTAACTACTGAACCTCCTTTACCGCCGGTAGTACCACCATTTTGAGTAGCCCAACCGTTTACTTTAAGCATAAAATAAGTTTTAGAAAAAACCTAGACTAGATATCTAGGCTTTTTAAATTGTTTACTTCTTCTTAGGAGTCGGAGTAATAGGCTGCAAAGCTACCCATACCCAACCTTCACTTGGAACCCAAATCATAATCCAATAGCCATTTTCACTTGGAGGCAAGTTGATTGGATGGCTAGGCTGTCCACCTTCTCCTGTTGGTGGTGGTTCAGTTGTTGGTGGCTCAGTTCCTGGAGGATAGTAAATTGGATGTTCAGGTTTAGGTTCACTACCTTCTACTGGAGGCTGTGGCTTAACTCCAGGCCCCATACCACCTCCCCAAAATCCAGGAGGATAGCTGCCAGCAGGGCCACCGGGATTATAGATAGGCAATGACGGATAAACTGGTTCTCCTCCACCAGTAGGCGGCTCTCCTGGCCATGCACCACCGGGAGGTACTACGATTGGATGAAATGGAAATAGAGGCAGGTCATGGTTAGGACGAGGAGGCTCTCCACCGCCGCCTATAGGTGGTGGTTCTACTGGCCCTTCTAGCGGTAGAATAATCGCTCTGAACGGTTCCATACTTGTTTGTTTAGATTGTTATGAAAAAAATTATCTCCTATTAAATTTCAAAGACCTAACAGATATGTTTTGGTCATTAGTTCTATCAGTGAAGTTATATGCCAATAATCTTATTTGTGTTGGCTTAGTATCAATTCTTCCTAAAACAATATCTGGATATGTATGATACCTTGTATAAAGAATACTATCTTTAGCCCAAACTGAAATGCTCTTAAAGTAATCAAGAATTTTTTCCGCATCAAATTCAGGTAGCTGAAAAACAATTCTTTCATTAATATACAAAGTAACTATCTTTGCATAGTAATCAAGAGTAGGATAAATTTCAAATAAAACTTTATCATTAGCATCAAGTAACTGTAACTTGCATCCAGATTTAGCACCGTTATCCCTTGAATGATAGTTATCCTCAAAAGATAAATACCCTGATAGCTGCCATTTATCACTACTCACAGGGTCAAGAGGATATGATACAGTTGCTGTTCTATTTGGGACTCTAAAATTCAATTGCAAGTCTGATGGTTCAATATCACTAATGAATTTTCTTCCTGCTCTAACAAGGTAGTGGTCTGTACTACTTGCATTGTATCCTTCTTCCGGGTGCATAGTCCATCCAGCATCACCACTTTTTAGATCTCCATATTTAGGCAATCCTTCCAACAGGTAAACAGTATTAGAATTAACAGACTGGTCATAAACAGTAACTGGAAATTCTATTTTTTTAACTGTATCCATTCCTTCAAATCTAACAGAATGTATTCCGCTATGATGGCCTTCATCACAATGGTACAGATAATAATAATCACCGCTCTTTACAAGATTACCGGTAAAGCTATTGCCTGCCATCATTGCTACAGGCCACTCCATTCCTTGTTTCTTTATTGTCTTATAATCTATACCATAGGTATGTAGTGCAACTAGATTACTATCAAACAAGTGCCATTTATTAACTTGTCCAGCTGCCCAAAATTCACCATGATAATTGCAGATTATAAAATTATCTTTAGCTATAAATATGCCGCCTGGATACCTTACTCCGTTGCCAATATCAAATTTATCGTCTATATAATCTCCGAAATATCCAGTATGAGTAGAAGGAAATCCGTTAGCTATAAAAGTACCATCAGTCATATTTATAGCTGTTAAATGATTTTCTGTTTCTACTCTATGTGCATTATACTGGTATAGTGTATCCCCAATAGTTTCAAACACTCTCCTACTCATATTATTTTCTGTACTTTCTGGTGGAGGAGTTACAGAGTTTACAATGACCACAGGTGCAGCCCAATTGAAAGTTCCATCTTCATTTATACCCAATAAATTTTGTCTACTAACTCTTATGTAGTATCCAGGTTTTGTTTCTTGTCTATATATACAACCATCTGGATATATTAGTACATTGTTCTTGTTAAAGTTGGATGGTATGCTTACTTCATTTACGATTATTATTCCTACTTCTGGACTAAGTTCAACCAGTCTTATTTTATTGTAGGAAATTGATTGTTGTCTAGCATATGTCTTACCATTTAGTACAAATGGCATGTCTAAATAAATCCACTCGTTCTCTGCATAGCATCCCCAATTCATTGAAAGTCTCCACTTCCATGAAGGCTGAGCAGAATATTCTCTATTAAATTCAAGATACTCGCAAAAAATACGATTAGGTTGACTATCGATTACTCCAACTTGATAGCTTGTACTCAGCCAAGATATTGTCTCTATGTATGTAGATCGTCTATCGAATATTTGTATTCTTTGATTACCGCCATCTCCTATTAACTGTATACCACTAGCTTGTTCTGTACATATAAAGCATTCATAACACTGACGAAGATCTTCCCAATAGAATTTGTCATTTCTAACTTCAGGCTTATCCCAATACATTTCTTCATTTCCTAATTTACGGAGTAAAATCAATTCAATGTTATAGTAATAAATCTTCCCATCAGTAGCAGCTACAGCAATTGTATTTGTTGGTGCATAGTAAGAAACATCAAGAACAGTAAAACCAGCATTTACATGACACACAATATCAGTTACAATATTTCCTTCTGCATCTATTTTTGCCCTGCATATATTTAGTCCAGAACAGTAGAAAAGATAGTTGTCTACTACAATCATTTTCCCTGGCTTGTCAACCTCAATTTTATTTATCTCTTTACCCTGCAAATTTAGTACAACAATAACATTACGGCTATTCCAATACCAAGTTTTAGTTAATCCTCCGTATGCTATGTATATGCAATCATCGCTTACTGCTAGTCCAGTTATATCTGCTAAATCACCTTCATATAATCCTATTGTAGATTTATACTCCATCCCTAAGTATGGCTTGTACTTTTGTCCATGCAAAAACTCTTTCTCAATATTGTCGTTTTCATTAGTAGCCCAAACAGCACTTAGAGTATTGCACCACTTGTCTCTTATAACATATGTTTCAAACCATTTTATATAGTCTTGTTTTGTTGTTTCAGGTTTTCTATAGCTTAAGAAGTATCCATCTTCATCACAATAGGTAAGCGTTCCTTTCCTAACGCGTTCCTCTGTAAAATCAGGATAGCCTTTTGCAGCCTCACTAACAGGCATCTTTTGGTCAATCCACCTTTCTGCAAATTCTTCTGAATATGATTTAACCTTGTACTGGTCTATTCCTGCCCAATACACTACTCCATTCTTAACGCATACATGGAGAGCGTTCATTCCCCTTGTAGGAAATATGGCTTCAGCGGCTCTTCTATTACTCTTAAGCATCCTAAAGCACGAGGTCTTATTTTCGTTATAATCCGTAACATAAAAATAACTATCAATTCCAGAATCCATATCCTGAGCCTGCATCATATTAAAAAATGTAGTAGGCCCAGTCAACTTTGCTGCTGTATTACCAATTACTCCTTCCCAATATGAGCGAATGTTGTTAGTAGTAAGTCTTAATTTATAATTATCTCCGGCAGGCAATTCATTTATATCGTTTATATATTCTGTATATATACGATTAGCATACAACTGTTTATGGTTCCATAGATTCCTAATAAATGTTCCATCAGGATATAATAGGTCAGCACTAGCACGAGCGTTCTCTGATATAGAGTATGTTATCTTTATATTCATTCTACTACTAGTTTAAAAAATATATCTAATGCAACACTAGTTTCAAGCGTTTTTATTGTGGAAATATCAAATGGATTATACTCGATTTCTATCGGTTGCTTCATCATCTTCTCGGTTTCTGCCATGTATATTTTATAGCCTTCTCCTTCTGGTTTGATTTTAATTAGACCATCTTCTTCGTATCCATACTTATCGAACAATTCTTTTTGACTAACTTGCGCCGCATCAATATTAGGTATAATATTTTTACGCAACTTGTGTAACCAAAACTTGAAGTAGATCGGTAGTTTTTCTTTGATTAATCCATCTACTTCATCATTTAATTTGAGGACTTCTGAAAGTGGCAGTGTTTTTTTATCCATAAAATTTAATTTCTTTCTGTAATGACTAGATTTGTAGCTACATCAATATTACCAGTAGCGGCAGTTCCCCATGTATCTGTAATATCTAGTATTGCATCAGCCGTTGTATCAATAGATACTACTGCTGAATTATTCATACCATAAACGTTATAGGCACCACCTGCTGATGCTTGAACTTCTAGTTCACCTTGTATCCAAAACGTTCCTGTAGCCGCTCCAACAGTAACACAAGTAACTTCTATTACCATTCTATATGGCAATCCAGTAATAGACGATGGCGTAGTTATAGCTCCTGTTGACGCTAAGATTACTGAACCCCATTTAAGTTTTCTATTTAAAGTGGGAGTTCCAGCAGTTGTCATTAAACCTTTTTGCTCAATCATAATAGAACGTCCAGGTAGCCAATAATTTTTCTTCACGCCAATCTTACTAAATGTCAGTCTTGTATTAGTTCCAGCTGGAGTAGCATTGGCACTTAATGTTAATGTAGTTGTAGATGGTATTGCAGATATTGTGGTTCCTGCTGCAATACCTGTTCCGACTACCGACATACCAACAGTAAGCATTCCTGTTTGAGCCATTGCTGTTACGTTAGGAGTATTATTTAACCAAGTACCTACCTGTACAATATTATTCCATCCAGATGAATTGAAAGTAGCGGATGGCCCTACTACTGTAGTTTCCGTAACAGTATTAGTAACTGTAACATTTCCGGCCTGTGCATATAGAGCATTTGTTCTTCCTGAACTAAATTTATTAGTTAATCTATTTATAGCTGAAGAAATATATTGTGCTATTACAATATACCCTGCATCTGTAGGATGAGTTTGGTCAGCATTAAAATAAGTTAAGTTAGTGCTGGCTCCATCGGCACCGATTAAAGGGTCAGCGGCAGAGTCGCCTATCTCATCGGCAAACTCTTTCCATGTTGCTCTTATCATAGCATTATAGGAAGAAAGCGCACTATTAGTTATCCTTGCACATTGCGTAATAACAATAACTTTGAATCCAGCAGACCTCATTCTCATGCACATGGTTCTTAAATCATTCATGCAGGTCACAACTTGTGCTGCTGTTCCAGCTACAATATCATTAGTACCTGCCATTATAGTACATATCTTATGAGGAGCAAGTTTTGCATTGTAAAGCGTAGATACTCCAGGAGTAGCATTCTTTAATAGTGTAGCAGTAATTCCTGGAACTCCTAAATTGTATAAAGTGAATGTTTCATTTAACGTTAATCTTTCCGGCCATCCAGTTGTTGCAGCACCCTGTCCTTGTGTAATGGAATCTCCCATTGTTACCAGCACATTGTTTGTAGCTGTATCACCAAGAATAGAAGTTGGTAAAGGATTGCCACGCTTTATTAGTATATCCTTAATTACTGCTACATTCTGTTTTATTTGCGCTGTCGTATGATAGGTAGAATATGTAGCAAAGTGATAAATAGCAGCACTATTTAGAAAGTGAGTACCACCGGACTTTCCTATCCAAGGAACTCCTGTACGATAATTAAACCATGTAGCATATTGCGTACCAGTATACACTACTTCTTCACCATCTATAAAACACTTCCCATTAATAACACCTGCTGCATCAATTAGTAATGTAATAATTACTTGACTACTTGGAAGCGAATTTATCGTTGCTAGTCTTGGGCTTCCTGAAAATATGTAAGGACTCCTTAAATAGTTTTGAGTTAATATTTCGATGGCAGTAGCTCCTAATGAATTACCTACCACGCATCCACTATTACTATTAGCTGAATTATTATTCACCTCAAATGCTACATATACAGTTTGCATTGTTGCCCATGCAGTAGAAACGCTTGTGACATATTTTGCAGTTGTAGCAATAAAGCCACCACCACCAACCATAGTTGGTGCTCCTACATAAACGCCATGATTTCCGTTTCCTGAGTAATCATTAACTACAGTTCCACTTCCCTCATCAAAGCGATATTCAACCAATAGTCCTGTTTGTATAATTGATGCTGAACCTCCGGAAGCGGCAGGTACATCAACGTTTAGAACAGTTCCTGCTACACTAGCTGTAACTCCTGCACCTGTATAGTTTATTTCTGTTATAGCTCCTACCGAACCAATGTTAGCACCTTCGTCTTTGAATTGTATAGGTACTTGTCCACCACCACCAGTAGGAGGTTGCAACGTAAGTGTACCATCACCTGCTACATCTGTTAATACGTAGCCAGCGCCGGTAACTCCAGCCATGTATAAAAAGCCAGCATTTAGTGATATAGTGCCACCTATACTAAAGTCAACATTATTTCCTGAGAAATATATATCTCCATTCTTGTCTACATATACAGAAGATGTACTAGTTCCATTACTAGCATTTAATGAAGCTCCCATGCCATTCATAATAATAGAGCTACCATCAGTTCCTGCATTTGCTGTTAATTGAAACAAATTAGGATATGCTACAAAGTGTGCTTCATTTATACCATTAACAAGATTTAGCTGCAAGGTACTATCTGTACCTGACTGATTGAAAGTTAATGTATTAGTAGTATCGCCTTTCCAATCAAATACCAAAACTTTGCTATCAATATTTACAACCCTATTGCTTGTAATAGTTCCACTTTGTGTATAGATATTTCCACTAACTCCACCAGCAGCAGGAACATAGGTTACTAATTTACCAGTATCATCCACTCCTAATGTTTTAGCAGGAGGAGTTCCAACATCAAAAGTAGTTCCAGTATATTTATTTAGCTGAGCCTGTCCGTTCCCCAAAAGAGAAAAAGCTGTTGCCAATGCGTTAGTTCCATTTAGATTTACTAGGAACTCTAATGTTGTTCCTGAATTTATACCATTTACAGTTTCATACTTTGATTGAATTCTAGCATTTGTCTTATTAAGATTAGTTCCAGGATAAGTATAGACAAAATTCATTCCAGTTCCAAAACCTGCTAATGGCTGCACACTTGCAGAAACGTGTACAAGTTCTAAAGCTGTATGAATAGTATTTGTTTCAGTAGTAGATTGAGTTTCAAAGCTACCGGCATATCTAGTTGTTCCGGAATTAGTACCAGTTATTAATCCTTTAACAGCCACTAATCCTCCTACAAAATATCCAGCTATTCCAGATGTAGTACTAGTTACATTACCATAAATAGCTGCATTTGCTGCACTACCACTTACATATCCTTCAATAGCCCTATAAGTTCCTACAGTAGCTGTTACTCCAACATTATTGCCTGTAGTTGATGCATAAGTTATTGTTATCCCTGCTCCTCCACCGCTACCAGCCATTTCAACTCTCATTCCAAATCCACCAGTAGCAGACGTATTCTTTAGATGTAGATTTTGTCCACTTCCTGCAAATATTGCTGACTCAACTATAAGAGGACTTGATGACATTGTAGTACTCAATAGCTTCAATCCAAAACTAGAAGATTGATTTATTGTAGTAAGTTTTGACAGTGTGCCACCTAGTTCAATATTACTAGTGGTAGGAGGAATTGTCAAACCATTGGTAGCAGTATATGTAACACCTGCTGCTGGTACTGCACCAGAAGATATTTTACCAGTAGATGAATTATAATATAAAATATTACCAGTAGTAGCCGAAGGAATGTTCTCTATAAAAATAGACTTTCCACCATTTAAAGTTATAGTAACATCTACATCAATAGGGCCTCCCCAAACAAGATAACCCTCTGTATCATACTTCACGCCATCTCTTACATTAAGAGTACTTGAACCGCCTATAGTAACCCATTCACCTCCATAGTAAAGCTTAAGCTGTCCACCGATAACTTTTATCTGAGCAGACTCGTCAGTTGTATTAATATCTGAAGTCCCTTCTGGAACGTGCAATACTTCTTCAGCTTTTATTCTATTGAACTTATGTCCGTATAGTGAAGGTATCGCTGGATTATAAATCATAGCAAAACGTATTTATTAATTAAGTATGATGCTACAGTATTTTCAACTCCTGTACTAAACTGTGTTCTATCAGAACATGGACCTTCAGCTGCTGTATTGGCTCCAGATGCAATATGTAGACCAGTGCCATTTTCATTGTGGACTGGCGGCAATCCGTGGTCATGCGGCCCTACTTCTGGTGGAATATAATCTCCTGCCTTGTTTGCCGCTCCAGTTGCTCTTTCCCAAAAACTTCTTCTATCAGGAAAAAAGAACTTTCCTGTATTAGCTGGATTTGAAGAATTAGCTTTTGAATATTTCATCTTGTTATCTATCGAAGCATTCCATACATCGTAGTCGACTGTCTGACCTAAAGGAAGTCGTAACACAACTTCGTTATACAAACGAGCATGAGTAAATACGCTACCTATTGAGCCATCAAGTTTCTGTTTATTATAAACACTTCCAGGAATTAAATCATCCGATACAATCTGTCCGCAGAATCGAAAGTTAGCATCAACATCACATATTCTCCACTCTGATACCCCACTACGCATGTAGCGGTATATTGAAAAACTTTCGCCTGGCATAGCATATATTTCACCGTTCAAATAGTTTATAGTGTCAGAGCCAGTAGTATCGAATTTAACACAGGCAAGATGATTACCACTTACTTCTACCATTAATCGTCTTCCTTGTGGAACAGTTAATATACTTGGTAGTACAACTTGTATGTAATTGCCGGCAGGCTCCACAATGAGTTTCTTTGCGAAATATGTTGCATCGAGCGTAGTATTTGTTGTTATAAAATTAATTTCAAAGTCTGTTACAACCGGATAGCTATCTCCAGCTGGATTTGATATTTGTCCAAAGTGAATATTATACCAGCTATCTTGTTCAAATACATCACCAGCTGTAAGCAATGTAAATAATCCTGCATTTTTATCCCAAGAATAATCTTTTCCTTTAACCAGTATTCCTCTGTTTGTTAATTCAGACGGAACAATCTCCCATCCTCTGTAATCTGGTTTTCCACCAGTTCCATCGAAAGTAAAAGTATTTAATCCGGCAACTAATCCTACAGTTGTTCCTACTTTAATTTGCTCATCTAATCTAAACAGTACGTCGCCATCAAGTTCTCCAGGAACAACATCAAACTTTGCAAGACTTGTTACAGGATTACCAGCATTATCAATCTCCTCCATTATGAAACCATAGTTATTCCTAGGCAAGCCAGGAAATGACCATGTTCTTTGTGGATGAGGAGCATCTTTAGTTTGAGACGTTATGAAAGCCTGAGGGTCTGACTGTAAATATATAGACGCTCTTATCCTATTACTTACTATAGTAGGATATGCTGTAGCGTAAGCATTTAGAACCAGAGTTGCCATAAAGATTATTAAAAATACACATTAAAAATGATACGACAAAATCTATTAAATAGTCGTGGAACGTTGTTTATCGTTTGTTTCACGACCTAAAACCATAAAAACGTGGTAATGGTTCAACCAAAATTGCGTCCAAACAGAGGCAATCTTATTCGTCCTGAAGATTTATATTAATCAAAGAACCAACTGGTAAACCAAATGCAGTTGCATCTAGCACCACAACTACGCCCTCGACTTGTGAACCAGGTTCGGCTCCAGGAAATGCTTTACCACCAGGATTGTCGGCTACCATTAGATTGACATTATAGTAATACAATGGATGGCCTGCAACATCCTCAGAAGGTTCTATGTTTTCGCTTTCTTCCAATACATAAAAAACGCCTTCCACAAGAAGTAAATCTAACGCTAGTGCGTTTGCTATTTTTAGATACAGATAATCCGGCAAACCATAAGCTGTACCAAATCTTATCTGACGTTTTCTAGATACAACTGAATGTAGAAGTACGCTATCACCAATGTCATCTTTAGTAACTATGGATTGCAATGACGGCTGCGATTTCTTAACAATACCTTCTACACGAATAATGCTCTTAAAACCGGACGAGAAGAAGCATCCTGTTTTGTTTATAGAGTTAGATGCCTCTATCAATACAGTACGTTCCCATTTATCTTTAGTCCATATCCTTTCAGATATAGCCAAACTTACATTTACTAGATCTGTATTCATAGTTCCCAACACAAAGAAGTACTGGTCTTCTGGATGAGTGCTCAAGTCAATAACAGCTTCCAATACAATATCTGGAGACGGTATCGGTGCTGGAGTAACTGGTTGGTAGTTAAACTGGTCTACCTTAATACCATCAAAGCACCTATACATTTCCAAGAATAAACCTGACACTCCATTGGTTATAATCTGGTCTCTGATTATATCTCCGCGTTGAAACTTCTGAATGTATTGCGGATTAAGACTCCATGCCTCATTTCTGTTCTCAAACCAATCGTCATAGATTGGTATATGATTATATTTCTGTGGCCTTTGATAGTTGTACGTCACAAAGTGCAGAGAGTTATAATCGCTATGATATAGTGACTTATTCATTAGCTGTATATTAAGTCCGTTATTATATAGATTAAGTAATACGCTAAATGGCGTTGCAGGAGATAATAAAAGCTTCCAATTTTGAACGTCGCTAGTTATTGTCTCCATCTTCATATCGCCAATAGGAATCATATACAGCTGCTGGCCTCTGAATGAAGCTCTTACAACTCCACCGTTGTTAAAGTTTTGTAGTGTCTTATGAAATGTATACTGTGTCTTTGTAGTTACCGTAATCCACTCCAGTCGTAGCAATGGTTCACCAAGTATTGATGCTGGTACATCTGTCCTTTCAGCAACTATATCGTCTCCCAATTTTGTTACGAGTGCGCTATTCTTATCGGCAGTTTGAAACTCAATTTCGGTTTGTGGAAGCTTCTCAAGTATGGACGCCCATAAAGGATTTCTGTTACGAAGCATTCTTTTTGGGGAAAGCTCAACATTAAAAACTGTGTTATCATTCACACCTATTAGTGGAGAGTATGTCGGTCTGTTAAGTTTAAATCCAGAAACATTTACCGGAACTGTCTCGTCTGACAATAGTGTAGATATAACATGAGTTCCGTTTGGTATTGGAGTAAGCGCAACAGGATTACCAGTTATAGGGTCTGGATAATCTACCAATACAGTTTGCAATTCCCAATAGCCATTTGCATCAGCAGTTACAGTTCCTAATGGAGCATATGATATGTAGTTCAACCATACCTTAACTACAGTTCCTGGCATGGCTACACCATGAATTAAAGGAAGATTTTCTACTATCGGTTTTCCATCCAGTTCCCTTTCTATAAAAGTAATAAGCGGAAATTCCACAAAAGAATTAACTGAGAATGTGGAAGTGTCTCCGGTTATATCTAGAACGTGACTTCCGTTTAGCAGAACTTCAGTTTTAAATTCCCATTTGCCAGAGCCGTCAGCAGTAACGTTATCCCAAAAAGCTCCATTTATTACTATTGGAACAATGTCTCCAGGATTAGCAACTCCTTTTAATAATGGTCTATTGTTATAAAGACTTTCGCCGTCCAAAGGATAAATTATCTGCCTTGATATTGGACTGTTTGTTGTATCTATAGTTACAGTTATTGTTGAAAATGGAGCAAACAAATCTGTATATGATACCTTTAAAGTGTGTACTCCATCATCAGGTCCTAGAGGGTCAAGTGGAGTTAAAGGAGTTACTAAAGTGTACTCCCAATTACCATTAGCATCTGCTGTTGTGGAACCATCCAGTATATCATCTGCAAATACATTTATAGTAGATGATGGAGTTGCATATCCTTTTAAAGTTGGCTTAGTACCAGGAAGTAAATCATTGTTTTCTGGACTATTTATCAATGGCTCTAAAGGCTCTGTAATTATTGTTACAGTTTCAAATGTCTCAACTAAGTCGGTTCCATCTGCATGTTCATCTGTTATATCCAAAAGATAAACCTCCTTGTCACCAGAGTTATCAGTTGTAGACTCCTGCTGATAATCCAATAACAAGAAGGTTATATCATAGCATCCAGCTCTGTATTTGGATACTACGTCGATTGTTTTCTTATACATTTCTATGTCTAAAGAAAACGTATTAGTTGAGTTAAATTCTAATCTACCTGATGGATGGCGAAGATCTACCTTTGGATATCCAATGCTAATTTCGTTTCCAAAGTATTCTCCGGCCGGCTCAATTTTAACATCTATAACTTCACCAAGGTCAATAAAGTTACCGGAATTTTTATAAACTTCAGTAGCCTTCTCCATCCATAACGCTCCGTTTATTTCTCTTAAAGCCATGAAGTTTATACAATCAAAGCTCTTAAAGAAATCCTTAAACGATGTGTATATCTTAGCATTATCAACTCCTCTTATAGCATCACCGCAAGTTAGAACGTGTTTGTTATGTTCCTCAAAGAAATTAGAGTTGATGGTAAATCTGTTTCCTGTAGCTTTTGCAACTATCTGTTGCATTAAGTCAAGTGGACGTAAAGCATAAACTACTCTAGATTCAGGTCTTGTCTTAGTTGTAACCGATATGTTTGTAGAAACAATATTTACTACTACCGGATTTGTTAAGTTAGGGCCATATGCTTCTAGTATCATTTCAAGATTCAAATAAGAACCAGCGCGCATCTCCGGTATAACGAAATCGAAGTTAGAGATGTATATTTTATTCTCTATAAGAGTTGTTCCAAAGCTTGAATATAATGTATATAAAGCAGGCCCTAATCCTCCGCCTTGTCTTCTTATTAAGAATGCTATACGAGTTGGAACGTTTCCATTAGATTCCCAATGAAATTGTACACTTCCAGATATTCTTGTATTGTATATATCGTATATAGTTTTAAAGAAAAATGGTGGTATAGGAGCAGGAACTGTGTTATTAATAAGTTCTGTATCTTGTGTTATTATACCTACGCTATCGCCCTCCTGGTTTATAAGAACGAATGGCATAGTAAATCCAGTTGTACCAATCGCAACTTGTTCTATCGGAGCCTGAACAGTTTGGAACACAAACTTGTTGAACAGATTAACATTATCAAGCAATACTCTTATTGCTTTAGGATTAAGTTCATTGCATTCTATAGCGTATTCAATATCATCTTTCTGGGATAAAACTCCCCATGCAGAGTCATCAATCGTGGAAGCAGTAAACATTCCAGATTTCGGGTCTTCCTTTTTCTGGGTGAAGTCAATCCTTCCGTAGTAACATAACTCATGGATTGTACCGTTCCACTGAAAGATATGAATGTACGCTTTCTGGTTTGGCCCTCTTCCATTATAATAAAGATGACGTAATATTGCAGCTCCATCTTTAATAAAGTTTAAGGGATAGGATATTGTACGGTTTAAAGAAAAGTAAGTCTGGTTTGTTCCAAACTCAAATGCTATATTTAATAAATTGGAGGGACTATAAGATATCGGATAAGGAGACTTATTGAAGGTAATTTTATAACTACCATTCTTCTCCTGAGTAGCGCGATAAAAGTTCTTATTCTCATCGCTTATAAAGATGTATAGATTCTTTTTGTGTGTAGGCATTAGTTACCAATTATACTTTTCTTGTAATTTTCAAATCCAAGATCTATAGTTATATTGTTCACTACGTTTACCTTCTTATCTTTAGGTCTTAATTGTTTAGCCAGCCATCTTGTTTTCTCCCATCCATCGTCTCTAATTGGAGAAAGCATACCATCATTTTCCTTCAAAGGAATAACATCTGTTCCTTTTGGGAGCCAGCTAACATTTTCCTTGTAAACTAAGTATGGTGATTTGTATGGCTGCTTAATTAATTCCGGCCCTGCTTCACCAGTTACTGCCCAACCGCTTGAAGGTTTACCTTTGACACCAGTCTTATATGTAGGTATCCTAACATTTGCAGCAATTGCTAATTCAGCCGCACCAGCTACACCAGCAGCTATTGCCAATGGAACAACGGGCAACGCTTCGGCAACGGCAGCAGCGGTACTTAGTGTAATATGTGATATAGCCAAAGCCTTGTCGTAAATAGCTTTATCGTGCGCAAGTTTCTTTTCTTCCCTTGCCGCTTTTTTATCAGCTTCAAGCCTTCTTGCATTAAGTTGAATATCAAGTGCGAATTTGTCCTTAGCTGAAAGAGACGACCTCTGTACAGCGGCGATTTCGTAATCATATCTTTCATCTATTAAAGCTTTTTCCGCATTTAGTTTATCTACTCTATATTGATATTCTTTATCAATAGAGTCCTTAACTACCTTGTATATCGATTCCTCAATTGCAGCAAACATTTGTATGTACTGTCTTCTTTTTTCAAGCTCTTTATCTTTATTTGCAACAGTCTCATCAAAATCTCTTTTTTCTCTTTTATTTTTATTTTCATCTCTTCTCTTCTCTACATTTTCTATTTCCTTATCGTTCTTTATGATAGCATCATTTATAGCATTAAGTTCTCCAACAGCTTCATCCCTTCCTCGTTGTCCAGCTATTCTTCTTCCAACATCAGTACCACGAGATGCTACACTTGCTTCAAAACCTTTTCTTCCAAGGTTTTCTTCAGCAGTTTTCCTTTTCTTTAATAACGAATCTCTATTCTTTAATAGCCGATTTAAGTCTTTCTCATCGTCAACTATAGTTTCATCAAGAACTTTTACTTCATATTTTTTATCTATCCTTTTCCTTTCTTCCTTATATCTCTCGTAGCTTATTAATTTATTCTCATACGACTCATTAAGATTCTTTAATTCCTCTGTATATTGGTTCAAATTTTCTCTTGTTTCCTCTTGGTTTATATCCTTCAAATATTTTAACTGTGCATCAAGAGACTGAGAGACTATTTCATAAATCTGTTTTTCAGCATCTGCTTGAGCATTTAATTTCTGAGTATCTCGGTTAGACAGTAATGCAAGGATTTCAGACTCTGGAACGTTTCCTTTTGCCTGCAAAGTTCTTGTATTTCTTTCTCTTATGAACTGAATATCTTGAATTTGTTGTCTTAGAAGAATATATTTTTCATATGCGGCAAGCCTTTCTTCCAAAGACTTTTCTTCATTCTTGAATATCCTTTCGTTATGAACTGCCTCGGCATTTATTCTATCTTCATCAACCTTCTCAACAGCAGTTAATAATCTTTGTTTATACTCTTCATTTAGTCTAATTAATTTATCGTTGTACTCGTTTATAGCTTTTAGATTTTCAGTTCCTTTCTTAGGGTCGAACTTAAATTGTGCTATAGCGATTTCGTCAGGAGTAGAAGAATTATTTTTTATAACATCATATAAAGAATTAGCATTTTCCTTTAACGTTTGAGTCATAATATCCTTCAATGCCTTAGCTCTATCCTCATATGAAGATATTTCGTCGTCAAAGATTATCTGATTCTGCTGTTTATTTAATTCTATTGTACTCTTTGTAGTTTCAACAACAAGGTTTCTTGCTTGGTCAGCAAGTAGTTTTTGATACTCATATTTTAGCTGTTCATTCTTTCTTATATTAGCATAGTAGTCTTCATAAGAATCATTGAGTTCAGAAAGCTTCTTTTGTTCAAATGATATTTGACCTTCAAGCGACTCTTTCTTTTTCTCTATAAGTTCTTTACCTTTTATAAGTTGACGAGATTGAACATCAGCATAGTTATATCCTTTAAAATCTCCTTCAAGTAATACTTGCTGAACTTTACCGTATTGTCTTAATAACTCATCCAATCCTTTTTTCTGCTGGTCAATTCTTTTCTTTGTTTCTTCAGGACTACCAACTATTAATTTGTTTTCGGCAAGTTTTGTCTGTAAATCAGATAGCTTTATTTCCTGCTGATACACTTCATTTATACTTTCCCCAAAAGATTTAAGTCTGTTTAACTCTTCTTCTTCTGGTACAAATACGTTTTTCTTTCCAGCCGTCTGATATGCACGACTCTGCTCTTTTCCAATCTCCTTTAATAAATCTCTTGTTTCGCTAAGTATTTGATTGAGTTCAATTTCTCTTCTTATTACATCTTCTGTTCCACCTTTGAAATCAACCAAAGCCGTAAACGCTTTGTATATAGCTTCATAAGCAAGATTAAATATACCAGCTAAACCTATACCTGGCAATATGTAAGCCAAATTCCTAAGAACACTTAATCCTTTTGTCAAGTTTCTTCCTAGAGTTTCAGCGCTATTTCCAGCTTCAGTCAAATTAGTTGAAAATAGTTTACCTGCATTAGCAGATGATTTTAGCTTCGACTCAATGTCAGTTATAGTCTTATTAGTTTTCTCATATTCACCAAGACTCAATCTAGCCTCTTTTGAACTTGAGCCTTTATCTACTACAGCTTTTGCGTATGCGTTGGCTTGGTCTTTTCTTATTTGTCTTAACTTGTCAAGTTGACTTGCAAGAGCTTTTACCGCTTTAGCCTCATCATCTGTAGCCTTTTTGGTTTTCTTTGATTGTGCTTCAGCCTCTTTATCAGACCTTTTCTTATCGGCATCAGATTTTTTCTTATTAGCATCAAGCTTTTTATTAGCCGCATCCTCTTGTTTCTTTAATGCCAATATCTTTTTAGAATCAGTTTCCTGCTGACTTGATATTTGAGTTTCCATATCATACTCAGCCTTAAGAAGACTCTGAGTATTTTTAATTGAAGCGTTTCTAGTCTTCCTTGCTTGAGCAGTTGCACTCTGAGCCTTGACATTCTCCATTAATGTCTTGTTATATTCCTGTGTTTCAAACTTAAGTTTAGCTTCTTCTTCAGTCATCTTTTTAACACCTCTAGATGCGGCTGCTGTAGATGTTGAAACATTCTTTGAATTTGCGGATAAAGCGGCAAGTTTTGTATTTAATTCAGTAAGAAGAGAAGATGTTGTTTTTACAGATTCATTAAACTGCACTAATCCACTACCCATTATAGGATTAATAGTCTTCCCATCATATAAAGATAGCTTGTCAAATACCGCTACAAACTCGTTAAGCTTAGTTAACTTTGCATCGGTAAAAGATGTAACATCGAGACCTAACTCTAAATAATCTTGACTCATTTTTTCACAGTATTATTTATGCTGTCAACCTCTTCTGTCTGCTGTTTAATCATTAGTGCCATTTCTTCAACAGTCGTCTTATCATAGTCAATTTTGTATCCGATTTTCCCCAAAGTATTAACTGTTCTTATAAATCTTTCTCTTGTTAGTTTATCATCATCTTCTTCTGGAGTTTTTGTTTCTTTCTGCAATTTTTTAAGTTCCACCATTTCATTCTCCAGAATAGAAGTATATCTTGATTCTCTTTTTTCTACTTTATCTAGTTGCGATATAAAATCTTCTTCATCTCCATTCCATCTAACTCTATGTCCAAATTTATTTAAGAAAGGAAGTGCTGGTTTATACGGCAATCCAAATTCTTTGAGGAAATCTTTTTGCAGTTTAATTGACAGAGTTATTGAATTTATTCTACTATTTATAAAGTGTATATAAGAAACTTTCTGAAACACATTCTCATCATATAATCCAGCAGTATCAATATATTCAGTCTTTACAATGTAAAACTCTTCCTCACTCATTTCAGAGTAGTCCTTCTTAAACCAAGCGTTCATCAATTGTCTTACAGTCCAATTTTCATACGCCACTTAGATATAGTTTAATTCGTCTGTCTAATTCTGGAACTATTAATTCATTTCTTACTCTCATGCAATTTTCTGGACTCAATTCCATTATTGCTCGTCCACTTTGCGCTATTATTTCCCAGTAATATTCAACTTCACTATGAAATTCAAACTTTGTTCCAGCAGCTCTAACATACAAGAATGTATAGAATGCACCGGACATATAGTTTGTTATCCATCTTGTTTCTCCACCTAATCCACCAATTTGAGATTTTGCAGCTAATGTTTCTGGAGAGTAAAAATCCCTTCCAAACACAGTGACAGCTTCATTATTTGCATCCTTACCGCTAGCCAATTGGTCTTTAAGAATTTTGGTCATAAACTCCTGATTACTATTTATTATATCTGTAATCTCCTTAGCCATATCAAATCTAGATATGCTTTCTAGTTTATCTACCTTCCGCATAAATCCTTGCATCCCCATACTAGTAAAACCCCGCTGTGGAAACAGCAGGGTTCGAATTAGCCGACGCTTTGAATATATAGAACAAAAAGAAAAATTATTCTTCTCTATTTTCTCCTTCAGCTGCCCTCAATAGTGCTGATACTAAAAGTTCAAGTCCTGGCAATGTATTGGCATCATAACCAAAGATGTCATTATCATACCAGTCTTCAGAAGTATTTCCTTTTACAACATAAGTCTGTCCAACAGAAAAAGTTCCCATCAGATTTACTTTACCACCGGTAACTGTAACACTGGTTACTGTTACAGGAGCGCCAGTTGCTTTATTTGTAACAATCCACCTTGCAGCAGCGGCAAGTTCAGTTGGGAAAAGTTCTGTTAAATCAGCTTCAGCGCAATCAGTAATTGCGCGAACAGACAGTTTAGCACCTGTTGGAGCATCAGCTACCTCAAGCCTTACGTCAATAAGACCAGTAAGCGACAGCAGTTCGCCGGCTCCTTGGAAGATAACTCCATTGTTCACAACTTCCTGAGGTCCAAAGGAAATCTGGAACCTGTTTTTGTAAGGAGTGTTTGTGAAGTCAGCCCATACAGGAGATGGCGAATACATGAAGTCTGTGATGAACCCGCTATAGGTTCCATCGCTGTTCTTCCTGGCAAGCATCTGACCTGTCTGGTCTATTTCCAGGATATTGTATCCGCTTTTATTGAAGCTGGATAATGCCTTCGCGTAGCAGAAGCCACCGGAGGTAGTTTCAAAGATGCGGTTATAAACTCCGTAACGCAGGAACACAATCAATCCATCATCGAGAGTTATAGTCACATCACTCTCGGCATTGTTTGTTATTGTGCGAATAGGAGCCTTAGAACCAAATAAAGGAAAAGCACGACGCTGGTGTATTAACTCCTCAATCCAAGGGAGAGGGTCTTCCAAGTCGTCGTCAGTAAACTTCACGCTAGGGTGAAGAGCAATCAGCATAGCTGTTGCGTTCATCGAGGTGTCGCATTCCTTCCCAGTATTACCTACTGAGACTTTAATGCCACAAGCTTTTGTAATTGCCATGTTATTAACAAGTTTTAATTTGAAGTAATGGAATTTCCAGGTTTAAAATTTCTATGCAGTCAATAATATCATTCGTTTCTGCATTTATTGGCTTGTTCCCAGGCATGTCCATCTTTGTATGAGAAAACATAGCCGGGTCTTGGCCATTTACCCTAGTCGACAAAGCAATGCGATTTAAGAGTTCATTGTAGCATGGATAAAGAATTGTTTTAAAAGTTTCATCTACAGCATACCGTTCAAGTACGCTCTTATTAGAATCAGTTAAACATGCTATAATTATTCTGTCAATCCTTGTAACTGACGCTGCACCAGGACCTCTTGGTTCTCTTACAGGCATCAACATAGCGATTAAAGGGTACCTTAGATCTTTGTGTTCCGCTGATAAACTCTGAGTGGAAATCATCTGAAGGATTTGAGCACTTCTCCCAGGCTGATAATTCAATACAAGAAATTCATCTGGATTTGCAGGGTCTTTAACCTGCATTGACAAAACTATTTCTTGCATAACATCTACTATTGTCATTTCTTCTGTCATAGCGCAAAAGTATTCATCATACCACTAAATAACCATGATTTCTGAAACTGATAGCTTGTAAACTCGGGATAGACTCTGTAGCCATAAATATCTGTCTGATTCCACAAAAAGGCAAGACACTCATGACCTTCTTCACTGAAGCTGTTCCAAGTCGATACCATACGCTCCATAGGAATAACTACAACAGAGCCGTCTCCCTTGTTTACAGATGTAGTTCCCATCCCTATAACCTGAGTGTGTGTATCCTTCAACCAATGGTAGAAGATGTAGTAAGCGATTAAGCTTTGTGTTGTATCATGCTTCAGTCCTTTCCAGTATTGAGTGTATCCTTCATAATCTACATACTCAACGCCATCAAGTAAATCTGCCATTCTTTGTGAGGTTTCAGAACCGAACACTTTATAAAGCGGATATCCCAAGAGCTTTAAAAGACACTCAGGCTCGTACTTGTTTATATACTCGGTCACTCTTGTACCTACTGCTGGTTGTCCAGTATTAGGTATGTTTATATCGCCCACAAAGAATGACAGATTTACTATGTTTGACATTTTATTATGCAGTTATAGCGGTAATCACATTTGCGAAAGAATCATACATAAATGCACCAGTATGAATACTGTTTACGAACTGGTGCAGCCTCATTTCACCTACGGCTGTAACCAAGTTCTTTGTGAAGTCGTCATTCTCCCATCCCCATGATGCAACAAAATCCTTGTAGATAAGGATACGGTAGTATTGGAGAAATCCGGCCTGGAAATACCCAACAGGAACCAATGGGTCTTCAACCACAGTAGCTCCTGATATGTTCTTGTTATTTTGGCTTGTAAACGGTGGCAATAAATACAGTCCAGAAGTGGTTGCTTTAGCCATATCCATGTTAGCCGAGTCAATCGGATTAATGAAGATGGTAATTTCACCAGTCAATTTTCCAGAACGCAAAGCGGCAACAACTGACCTTAATGCGTCCATGTAGTTAGGATTAGTAACATTGATACCGGAAGCAGCTGTGGTATAAAACGCAAAGTTTTGAGACAATGTTTTTATACCAGCTGGAGATGTACTGGAACTTACGCCAGTCATTAGTACATCATTCACTTTCAGCATAACAGCAGCGCGAAGCTCCTGTTCGATAAATGTAGCCATTCCATCAATATCTTCCAAAAGTTCAGTACCTGCTTTGGCACTATCGGCAACTTTTTTGGCTATTGAATTCTCGGCAACAAATTCGAAGCTGATTGGTGGTTTAGCAACGCCAGGTCCTATGAAGGCAGCAGCGCCTTGCAGGTTTGTTTTATTCACCCATACATAGGTAGGAGCATTTGTTCTTCCTTTTGTTATATAATCCCAGAAGGTATTGGGATATCTTAGAATATCATTTATTCCAGGTTCAACTTCTGTCCTGGTAATGAAAGGAGAACCAGTTGGATTTACTGTAGAAACGTGCATTGGACTTGCAACAACACGCAGTTCCATTGGCTTCAAATCCTGTTTCTGTCCTCTTTTAATAGCTTCCAGCGCATCCTTGTTTTCTTCCATCCATGTCTTAATCTGACCACGGAGGCTCATATCCTTACCTCTTTCGGTAATATTCTCCTGCAACTTTTTAATTGCAAGGCCCTGTTCCACAAGTTGTTTGGTAACTCCCTTATCTTTGTCGGCTAACTCACGAAGTTCAGCCACAGGAAGTTCCTTCAGATCTTTCATACCTTCAACAATTTCCTTCACTTCCTTTGCGGTAGCAGCGCCACGAAGTTGTCTTGTAACGCGCTTCTGGATGATGCGAAGTAAGGAACGCTGCTCCTTCGTAACATCATCTCCATCATCATCATCGTCGTCGTCATCTCCATCATCATCTCCGCCTCCGGAGCGATAAGATGCTGAACCACGACCATCACCGCTCGAGCCAAAAATCCTACGGCTTCCCATTGCAGGGAGATACTGCCTGAAATGCAGGTCAGCAGGATTGAAAAATGTCTTTTTCATTAGATTTTAAAATTTTTAATTAAGTAATTATAGTTAACTTGTTCGACCTTTTTCGTCTTGCGTTTTTCAAGTGTCCTTTGCTCGAGCGGCTTGTTTTTTGCAAGTGATATATGTCTCTCAATTAAACTCCTAACAGCAAGTTGGTGTTCACGAGGAAGCCTTTTAATCAGCGATTCGCTATCTTCAGGCAACGTATCGTCCATATAAATTCCTTGTGGAGACCGAACACCGTATGTCTCCATTTGAGAACCAATAGGAAGTACTGATACTTCCAGGAGTTCGCACTCCTTCATTACAATAACATCTTCATCCTCATCGTACTCCATTTTGTCCCAGATATAATGAAAACCATAGGAGCCATTGTTAATAACTCCGGCCCTATGGCGGATAAGGGTTTCCTCAGCAACCTGCACTCCTCTCAAAACTTCGGTCTCTGAATACAGACCAATATCATCTTCCTCAAGAGTATAAGGTAATCCTATGGAATCTTTCTGGTCATGGCAATAAAGAGTTGGAATCTTATATTTGCCTTCACTTCCAGGTCCACGTTCTTTTATCGACTTCTTGAATGCACCCTTGATTGGCATAGTTCCATAGTCATCTGGAAGTCCAAAAATGCAATGGTACTGCCTGATAACTCTATCTGTGTCAATTCCTGTAGGAACGGACTTAGTCCTCCTAGTTTCTAATACAGGAACACTCTCGCGCACATACCTGTTAGCGCGTAAGATTGGCATTGCGCCAACTCTAGTCTTTAGTTCCTGAATCTTTGGGTGCAACAACCTGTTTGACATTTTGTGCTAGTTTTGCGATTTCTTTACCATGTGTTTTCAACCACTCTCCGTAGTAAATATCCATCCCTTCTACAGTATCATTTCCGAGTTCAATCTGGACTTGGTTAAACGTAATTAATCCGGCTTTCCACAAAACGTCAAGTCCATCTGCTTGCGATTTCATAGCCTGGCCGGATTTCAATATGTCCTCCTGGAGAACAGAAACGTGGTCGTAATCCAGAATCATTTTATAATCCTTGAGTTCGAAGAAGTTATTGTAACTTGACATTCTCCTCAAAGAAAATGGGATGATGTTGTTTTGATAGAAATATCTCTCTGCGGAAGACCTATTTTCGTATGTGGCATTTTTGCCACTCATAAGCTCAGCTGGATAACCGAACCTATCGCAGATTGTGTCAACTCCCTGTCGGGCAGTTTCTTTTGTCATTAAATCCCGAAGATTAAACGACATTGGCTCCCATCGAACCGGATTCTTAGATATAACGTACTGCATCTGCCCCCAGGAAAGACCATATTGAGATAAGTCATCTTGCAATGCTTGTTTCATTTCTGGCTTCATTGGCTCCCATCCAGCCACATCAGGCTTAGGGTCATGGGTAAAAACGCCTAAAGGCCCTTTCTTCTTGAGCAAAACATTGTCTGCTTCCAAAGAAGCGCAAATGTTGCTAACATAGAAGTCCAGGCCTTCAAGCTTACTCTTTGGTAAGAATGTACCTTCATGCGCATCAATAAAGCCATCCTTAACAAGAATTATGTCCTCGTTATCGAAGTAGTATTCTCTACCTCCATAACCGTATTTCCATCTTTTAATAACTGATTTTAGTGGTCTATCGTATAGGTTAACATCTTGTATTTCTGGCTTTACAATCAACGGGTGCAGGTTCCACAAAGAAGTTGTGTAGGATTTATCCATGCCTGCTGGTCGAAGCGCTAAAACCGGACAATAACCGAAGATTTTTGATAGGATAACTTGCTGAGAATTAAATTCCTCCCACGTTTGAGTAGGATTTGGCTTCTTAAAAAGAGCTTTTATCCTAGAAAGAGCGGGTATCTTATTAATATTCCTTATTGTGGTATCGTCCTCATAAAGAAACTCTAGTTTCCCGTTAGTATCTGCCTCGGCAATCCTGTCAATAACTGAAGCCAAAGGTGCAACAAACTTATAGGACCAATACTGCATCATTTGGTTGCTCAAGCCAAGCCAGTGCGGATTGACATTTCCGTCTCTGGTATACATCACGTTTCCGTGGCTATCTAAGGGAATGAAATCTGTTGTAATTGGAATTGGAAGCGCCCCGCTGCCTACACTACCAAACAAACTAGGACGTTGCCAGGGAGTAATAGCGCTTCGTAAAGCTAACTTTATTAAATTCATTATGCAGCCCTTAGGTATTTAGTATAGGTCCCATAACGGATAGCATCAAAAGTATGATTATGCTTTTCTATTGGAGTATTTAACATTCGGCCTGTGTCTTTCTCCTTGTCCCAAACGTACAAGCCTCTTTCTCTATGCAGGTTTTGACTAGAACTTGTGTACTTGACTTTGAAGCGTTTTAGCAAATCAATACCGGCCTTTATAGAACCTGGCCCTTTCCTTGCTAATTGGCAACTTATTCCGCACTTAGACCGCAATTGCTTTACCATATCAGGGTCGTGTTCGCAGAATAAAACATCATTGTCTATATTGAAGCCATTGCCTCTTAATATTTGCTGAATAACAATTGGAGGTAATCCTGGCTCATATGCTAGTTCTTTCACGAATAATGTCTCGCCGACCTTGACTTGTTTCATTATAGCTGTAGGGTCAACTGTATAACCGAAATCAATCGAGTAAACGGCTTCTTCCTCAAAAGGAAAATCTTCGTCATCTATCACTTCCCAGTCAGGGAAAATAACTCCGGTAATGTTGCCTGTTAATCCACGAGCATATACTTTCCAAAGTTCATAATCGCCTCTTGTAACAACCGGCTCACCGTTATCCTTTAATATCTGCTTCCCATTCTCATCATAAGCAAAAGTGCAAATCTGCTCTATTTCCCTATGTTTCGAGTCGCTTATAAATGGATTGTGCCTATGGTCGGAGTAGAATGTTATGTTTCCCGGCAATCCAATCAAGTCACTATGGGCAAAGAACCGTATCGAAGGATTGTAATCTATAATTGTTTGGTCTGAACGACTATCCAGCTGAAAAAAGACCAGCGGACTAAAACTATTCGCCTCATTAACAAACAACCTCTTTCTTTTATGACCGCGCGCAGCCATTTCATTTTCAAACACTCGAAATTCAAGTGAACTGCCGCTTTTAAAGTAAAAGACATGGTCTGTCTTGTTATAAGACTTTATTGCCGCCTTGAATGAAGGGTAAACATACAATTCAAAGTCTCTTAATGCTCCACCCTTCAAATGCGGGAAGGACATAGACGTAACTGTCGTGATTCCCTCTGTTTCTTCGCAACATAATGTCGCCAGTGCGCCAAGTATATTGACGGTCTTTCCGGAGTACTGACCACCCTGGTGTATGATTCGCCGAGTGCCTTTACGTAGCTCGGAGAGGGTCTTTGGATATATAATAGAGGTACGCACACATGCGAATCTACGACATATTTCGCACAATCCAAATTTAGTTTCGCACACAATGTGGATAACTTTTTGTGTAGATTACAGTAACTTTTTGTAGATTGGATTGAGCATAAAAAAACCAGCCCCTGTAAGGAAGGAGCTGGTAAAAATGAATCCGCCGCTATAAAAAGTTATAAGCATCGTTCCCAAACCGGTATGCTAAACCATTTGCCCGAAGCAGCAGGTAAACCGGATTTACTGGATTTTTATAGTTAAAGTTGGTGGTGCGGAGCGGAGTTATTTATTTATATCTAGATTTTTTTGAAAAGTAGTGGCAGGTTCGTAGGTTAACCGATGTGGCGCAAGAATCTGGGGAATTTTTTCCCCAGAAACTTTGGCACGATGTTTGCTATT
>Ga0105104_10000231_pt1 | contig 42431 bp, 58 predicted proteins | sample PPLLaktember2015_3_FD_87034 | JGI IMG/M metagenome (GOLD analysis project Ga0105104, IMG submission 87034) | Freshwater sediment microbial communities from Prairie Pothole Lake near Jamestown, North Dakota, USA - PPLs Lake P7 Core (6) Depth... | ecosystem: Environmental > Aquatic > Freshwater >... | reverse complement strand
GTCGGTTATGGCGTAAGTCCCGGCGGGGCGTTTTCGCGTCTAGGCTACCGCGAGCCGCGCACGCCGGCGTCGCGCCAGCGCAACCAACCCGCCACAAGCCATGATCAGGCCGGGCAGGCCGGCGCCCACGACAGGGCCGGGAACTGCCGCGGTGATGAAGAACGAGTCGGGGCCGTCGTTGAGGTTCGTCATACGCGCGAAGAATGCGTACTGGTGGGTGGGATCGAGGCTGGCGACGTCCAGTCCATTTAGCTGGAAGTCAGGAAACCCCGTCCCGTTGTTAGGGGCGAGAAGGTCGATACCATCGTTCAGTCCCGGCAAGAACGCCGCCATGACGGTTCTTGAGGTCAGGTCGAGGAAGAAGAACGACTCAAGCGTCTGCGGCTTGTTGGTGTCGTTCACGTCGATGCCGATGGAGAACGCCGTGCTGCCGTTAAAACCAGCCAGCGCATTGATGGCCAGCACGACAGCCTGCAACTGCGCACCACTGTAGTTCACGGCCGAGATCTGGTCCTGACCAAGGACCGTGTCGCGAAGAATGCCGGACGAGAAGAAAGCGGCGGTGTTCAGGTTGCCCTGGTTGCCGAAGTCAGTATAGCCGAAGTCCAGCGCAGTGTTGGTCTGGTTCGGCTGGTTCGCACCGCAGATGATACAGGGGTTATTCTGTGGCTGATTGCCCGGAGGCTGGGCAGTACTGAACGACAGGTTCGTGCCCTGTTCAATATTCCAGTCAATACCACCAAGAGTGCGAAGTTCGACAGCATTGGCAGGGGCCGCCAGCGCGAACAATAGCGCGGTGGCGGCAGCGAAAGATTTCATGGGGAGGTGCTCCTGTGGGGTGAAGTTACACGCACGGCTACACTAGTAGATTGCCCTTCCTCCTGACCATGAATTTCGCGTTTGCGGATCGGCGCGACCTGCCAGCTCTCGGCCAGCGCCTTTTGCAGTAGCGAGCGCGCCCGGGCATCGATCTGACACCCTTCCAGCACCTCGACGATGCGGCGGCGGGCGGAGGAGATGGTCATCCGATCAGCCCCATGTAGAAAAACAGCATCAGGAAGACACCGAGCGCAACCAGGCCCTCGGCGGCAGTGGCGATCAACAGGCTGCTCATAGCTTATACTCCCATCCTGCGCCGCATACCGGGCAGGCCAGCATCAGCCGGCTGCCCTCGCGGTAAACCTTCTTGGTGGCGCGGCTGTCGCACTGCGGGCAGACCCGCGGCGGGCGTTTGCTGGGCGGGCCGGTCGGGACCGGCGGCAGGTCGCCCGCATTGGTGGTCCAGACCGCGCGCGGCGCAGGATCGGGGGCTAAGTCCGGGGGCGGCCTCGATGTCGGCTCGAGGATTGCCATCGGCTCGCCGAGCGACTGCTGCGGCGCCTCCTCCAGCACGTTGCTCGCCTCGATCAGCAGGTCGGCGGTGTCGTGGCTGACGAACTCGACCGCCCACGGATCTTCCGCCTTGGCGCGGCCGAGGATGTAGGCCGCGCAGGTGCGCAGTCGGTCGGTCAGGTCAGTCACGCGGCGGCCCCTGGATGGTCGAGATGATGCACAAATTGATGATCGCGATCAGCAGCGCAACTGCTAATCCCCAGGATATGGCGGCCAGAATGGTCATGATCGTGCTCCGGTTTGCATGATACCGTATTATGGCTTATTGTCCATTACGAAAGCGTTAACGGAGCCCGCCATGCCCGAAAAAGATACGCCGCTGTCGGTCGCGCTCAACGAAAACCTGCGGCTGCGCCTGCTGCTCAGCGCTTTGCCTGACCCAACTCCGAACACCAACTGGGCGCCGCGCTACATCGAGTGGTGGTTCCGCAACCGCATTCGCCTGCGCGAAATCGGCGCGCCTCCGGAGACCGCCGCATGAAAAGTCCGCACCCCGAGATCCGCAAGCTGCTCAATGAGATCAATGCCTTTCGCACCAGGATCGGCATGCAGCGTACCCGCTTCGGCCTCGAGGCGGTGAACGACGGCCACTTGCTGGCGAGACTGCAGAGTGGTCGCCAGCCGCGCTTTGATACCATCGCCAAGGTACGCGCCTTCATGAAGCGCAATGGGAAACGCTAACGTGAACGAAATGGTCGAGCGAGTGGCGAAGGTGCTGCGCGGGTACATTCACGAAGATCGAGAGGTTCCGGGTGCCATCGATGCAGCGGCGCGGGCCGTTATCGAGGCCATGCGGGAGCCGACCGACGCGATGCTGGAGCAGTGCGACCAGTACGGCGAGGGATGCTACCGCGCCATGATCGACGCGGCGCTATCGTGACGTTTAGGAGGAAGCCTTGCGTTCCCGGCGCTTAAGCTCTCGCTCTACCGCCTCCCGCACGAGGTCCGTCTTGTTCTCATCATCGGCCAGAACCTCGTACATGCGCCGGAACGTGCCCTCGGGGAACCGGGCGACCATATCTTCAGACCACAATTTTTTGCGTCCCATGTCGATTTATCTCATATGAGGTATTGACTAGGGATAAGTCATATGAGATAAGAGGGGCATAGTCAAGGGAGAGAAGCAGATGTTGACCGAAGCCCAAAAAAACCGCCTTGAGGCCCTGAAGACCCGCATGGCGTCTGGCGTCATGTACCCGAGCGCCGACGCATACTATGCCGACAAGGATGCCGTGCGCACGCTGGAGGCTCAGGCACAGGGGAAGAGCCGTCGTCAGACCGACCCTATGGGCTTCTGGTACGGCGGTCAGTCAAACTGACCCGCCCCTCTGGGCACAGTAGCAATATCAGACATCGAGGACGCAAAATGATCACGCAGACCTTCAAGACAGCAGACGCCGGAATCGAGCAGTTGCTTGCGGATGGGTTCGAGCGAACCGACTACGATCCGGTCTACCCGTTCATGCTCATCCACAATGACGGCGATGGGATGATGGCGCGGGTTACGTGGTGTGACCGCCGCGAGCGGTACATCATCGAAGGGGTCTACCTGTAGACCCCCGATCCTTCGGGGCACAATAACGCTGCAAGACGTGGAGAAGGCAAAATGACATACGCTCGCATCATCGACCCGGTTGACGGCAAGCCCTGCTGGTACTGGAAACACACAGATAACTCACCCCGCGAAGTTACTTGGCATGGGCCGTTCTCCAGCGAGGAGGCTGCTCAAGCCGACGCGGCGCGGTACTGAGCGTCGTTAATCGCGACTGAAGGATGATCTCCACCGAGCAATTGAAACAGAACCAAGAGCTAATCCGATCCTTCCGCGTCACTGGATGCGGCGGCTGCAAGGGGACCGGGTTGCGCCACGAATGGAATAATCAGGGCGATCTGATCCCGACCGGCGAAGTCTGTCCGAACTGCCGGGGGACGGCACTCGCTAACCCGACAGGAGGGACGTGATGTTCGTTCTTTGGATATTGCTTGGGATGGTGCTCGGGCCGGTCGCGCTGATCGCGGTGTTGTGGTTTCTGCGCGACGTGCTGCCGCCGACCATCTTCACGCCGAGCGATTGGTAGCCCGACATGAAGGACGATCTGAAGACGCGCTGCATACAGAGTGGATCGCTCTCTGCGGAAGGCAGCTATGCATTGTACGTCACCGGAAGATGGAGCGCGCGAGAAGCGATACACCTGATCCGTCAACTTGAACTTCAGTGTCAGTGGCTCATCGAGGATGGCGAAGCGTTAACCGGCCGTGAGAAAAAAACCAAGCTCGACGAAGACGATGGCGACCACCGCTTTGTGGGCGGCGAATACTACTAACCGGCCGTAAAGGAGATGAATAATGCCCTTTGGCGTTGACTGGAACGACCACCTGATCGCGCGCTTTACGGCACTGCACAAGGGCGACGAGCGCTCGTTCCAGATGATCGCCGACACCCTGAACCATGAATTCGGGCTGCGGCTGACCAAGAATGCCTGCATTGGCAAAGCGAGAAGGCTTGGCCTTGCGGTCAGAGCGCGCGTCGCCCCGCCGCTGCCGCGCAAGGGGCAAAGGCGCGACAAACCGCGTCGCATTCCCGCCGTGCTGCCGGGCTGGCGGATCGAGCCGCCGGCATTGCCGCCCGCCGCCGGCAAGATCACGATCTATCAGCTCAAGGACGGCGTCTGTCATTTTCCGCACGGCGAGGCACCGCCCTACATCTACTGCGGCGCAACAGCCAGGCGAGGATCGTGGTGTCCGCACCACGAACGCGTCGTCTACCCGCGCGGACCGCGCTAAGCCGCCCGGTCGGCGTGCCAGCCGCGCAGCCACGCCTCGAAGGCGTCCTGCGCGCTCATCTTGTGATGCACACGGTTGACCTTGAGGGCGTCGACGGTGTCATTGGCGATGCACACGCGCACCACCACCGGCCGGGTCTGACCAGGGCGGGCAATGCGCGCGATGGTCTGTTCCCAGTACTCCGGTGACCAGCACGGCGAGATCCACGCCATATCGGCACCGCCGTGCTGCAGGTTGAGCCCGTGCCCGCCGCTGGCCGGATGCAGTCCCATGAATTTGAGCTTGCCGGCGTTCCAGTCCGCAATGTTGTCGGCCGCCTGCTTGTCGGTCACGCCCGCGCCGAGGTGGCGAAAGATCTGGCCATCACGCTCGATCTCAAAGCGTAGCATCTCCAGGTCGGCCTTGTAGTCGTAGATGATCAACGTGTTGCCGATCGCGTTCTCGATCAGATCAACCAGCCATTCACGCTTGGCGTCGTGAATACGCATCGACGCCGGGTCAGGCCGCTCGCTTTCGTCGTAATTCGGATAGATGAACCCGTTGGCCATCTGCGCCAGCTTGCCGGTGGCGACCGCGGCGCTGACCGCAAGCACCGACTTATCCTTGACCTGCGCCATCAACCTGCGGCGCATGCTCTCGTATTTGTGGCGCGCCTCGGGCGGCAACGTCACCCGGTCGAACACGATGGTCGGCGTGACGGTCGGCATCTCGCCCTCGGCCACCATCACGGTCAACGGCGCGAGCTCGCGGTTAAGCTTCTCCTCTGCGCCGGGCAGCGGCTTCCAGTCGTATTGCATGTAGTCGGTCGGGTAGAAGTGCTCGCGTTGCCACTTGGCGTAGGAGCGGCCCCACAGCTTGCCGCGGGTGACGATCCGCGACGGCATGAACAGGTCGAGCGGACCCGACGGCCGCAGCGTGCCGGAGAGCCCCCAGATCATACGAAAGCGATGCGCATGCTTGGCCAGCACCTTGGCGCGCACGCCGCTGGGCTTGCGCAACCGGCTCGCCTCGTCGAGCACCAGCAGATCCCAGGCCATGTGGTTGGCCGGCAGTTGATCGAGCTGCTCGAACAGCCACGGCACCAAGTCGAGACCAATCAGGATGACGTCGTGCAGGCCCCAGGAGCGCAGCAACAGCTCGCGATCGTGCGGCGAGCCGTTGAGGATCGAATAGCGCAGCTTGTTGGTGTGCGCCCATGCCTCGATCTCGTCCGGCCACACCACGCAAGCCACCCGTTTGGGCGCGATCACGATGGCGTGGCGGATCACCTTGTCGCGCAGCAGGTCGACGATCGCGGTGAGCGCCGCCACGGTCTTGCCGCCGCCAGGACGCAGCACACAGAGCTCCTCGTCGTTCTCATAGAGTGCCGTGGCGATGCGCTGCTGATAAGGACGCAGATCCTTGAGCGATCTCATCTGTAACTCATCACTCTGATATAGCGCACGCCGTTTTCGCCCGTGTATGTCGCCGCCTCGAAACAAAGCGCTATCTTCTCGGTGTAGTCTGCCATCACGGACAGTGACGTATCGATGTCGTCCAGCAGCGTCAGCAGCCTCTCGATCTGGTCATGGGTCATGGATCACTCCTTGGCCTTGGTGTAGTACGGCGCGATCGTCTCCTCCGACATGATCGGCAGGCCGCCCGACCACTCGAACCCCTGCTGCATAATCCAGCGCAATTCATCGCGTACGCGCCCGGCAGCGTCCTCCGGGCACTCGACTAAGATCTCGTCGTGGGTGTGCAGGCACACGTCAAAGGCGCCGCTCTCCTCGAGCCGCACCAAGGTGCCGCGCAAGAAATCCGCCGCCACCGCCTGGGTGACGTTCTCGACGAACAGGCCGGGCCATAGCTTCACGCGGCCGTGGCCGCGCGCGAAGGTCATCTCGCGCTTTTTCTCGCCGGTCGGATTACCGTCATCGTCGAGCACGTCGAGATCTTCCCAGCGCATTCGGCGGTAGGTCAGCACGCGACGCGAAGGCAGGGTCACCATCAGCGAGCCGCCGAGGTAGTCAGCTAAGAACGTGAAGGCGACGCGGCCGGCCAAGAAATGATGCCCGGGCAGGCTCTGCGCCCGCAGCATGGCGTCCCATAATTTGCGCGAGAAGTCTTTCGACCACGGGTTGGCGGCGCGCCAGTCGTCGACGGTGCGCCGGGCGTCCTCGTCGGACAAATGCAGCCCATAGGCGGCGGCCATGTTTTGCAGTGCACCAACGCCGCCGCAGAACCCGAGCGCCAGCTCGGCGACCTTGCCGCGCTGGCGCATGGGCTTGGTTACGGCCTCAATCGGCACCCGCGACAGGGTCGCGGCGGTGCGGGTGTAGAGATCGGGCACGTTCTTAGGGTCGGCGTCGACGTCGCGGAAGATCTGCAGCCGGGCGCGGGCGCCGGCGAAGTGGTCGCACAGCCACGGCAGCACGCGCGCCTCGATCTGGCTCCAGTCCGACCACACGAATACACGACCCGTAGGCGCCACGAAAGCGGGACGGATCAGCAGCGACAACTTGCGGGCAACCGGCGCGCCGTCGCCGTGTTCTGCTAATGCCCCATAGGTGCCCTGGGACAAAAGGAGTTCGATCGCGTTGTGTTCGTCTTTCAGGGTGTCGCGGGCGAGGTTGTGGACCTGGACGCCGCGCGAGCTCGCCCGCCCGGTCTGGCCGGCGCCGTTGAACACGTACTGACCAAACAGCACCCCGTCGACGTGCTGGCCGAGCATCTTGGCGAACTTTTGCGGGGTCTTGGAGCCGCCATAGAGGCGGATCTGCAAGAGGCGCAGGATGGGCGTCAATTCCGCGGCATTTGACGCCCCTGAACAGAACGCGATCAGTCGTTCCACCTTGCGCCGCGTCAGCTCGTGCTTGGCGACCTTGGTGACCACGCCCTCCTCGTTAACCTCCTCGGCGCGCTTGATCAGCATCTCGCGCCCCTCGGCCGGGAGGCGCGCCTGTAGCCAGGCGACCATGCGCTGTACCTGGTCGACCGTGGTTACCTCGCCGTCGGTCAGCTCCATCAGCGCCAGGCGCGAGCGCTTGCGGTCTTCCTCGGCCAGTTTGGCGGCGTGTTCCACCATCGGCAGGTCGATGTGCACGCCGCGCTCGTTGATCGCCTCCATGGCCCAGTACTCGCGCCACTCGGCGCGCGGCAGCTGACGGGTGTTAAGGAACACCGAGCGCATCGCCTCGATGTCCTGGCCGGCGTAGTGCAGGAACTGGGCCCACTCGACCGGATGTGTGCGCGGGGTCGCTTTGCTGTCGGGCAAGGAGAAAAGCCTGATCAGATCCTTGCCGGTTTTCTCCTTGCGCTCGGCACCGACAAACTTGGCCGCCGCGGACAAATCCGGCGGCAGGCCGGCGGCGGCCGCCTGCGCCATTACGTCGATGATGTACCACGGCTCCATGTTCGGGAATGCAAGCGTGCTGTAGTTCCACACCGCCTTGTCAAAGGCCGCGTTCCAGGCCGCCCAGATCGCCTTGCCGGCCACCACGCGGGCGTGATGGGCAAGGATCTCACCCGGCAGGTCGCCCAGATCGAGCGGACCGCGGTCGCCGCTAACCGTAATGGTACGGGGCGGGGCGTCACCCAGCGCATAGGCAAGCACGATCGCATTCGCTTCTGTTGCGTAGCGGTAGGCCCCGGCGACTTTAAGGTCGACGGGGGCGCGGGTTTCGAAGTCGATAAAGCCAATGTCTTCCAGCGCGAAGGTGGCGCCGGGCCGGCGGTCGGGGGCGAGCATGCGTTTGCTGCTCCTGTGTCAAGAGAAAAGTGCGGTCAGGCGTGGTCAACTGCGGTCAAGCTGACCACGCCGCAGGAGGCGCTAGCGGACCGGCGGGCGGCGGCGCTGGCCGACGCGGGCCTGCACCGTCGACACCGGCGCAACCGGCTCAGCGACCGGCTGTGTGGCTTCCAGAGGGGGTTTGACAGTCTTGGCCGGTGCGTGACCCGCCATCTCATCCTGCAGCGGCCGCGACTGCTCCAGCGGCAGGCTCGGCTGCTCGGCGCCGGCCAGGTTGCCGTGCATGTCGGCCCAGCCGACCAGGGTAAAGACCGGCTTGTAGATACGCTTGTTGTACTTGGGGTGCAGGTAGTCCTCCTGGTCGAGCGTCACGACCGGGCAGACAAAGACTTTGTCGATCGCGACCTGGTTGTAGATCTTGGCCAGCAGGGCATCGACGGCGCGGATGGTGCCGTCGGAACTGCTCTTGAAGTGTAGTTCGAGATCCTTGTCGGAGCCGTCGAGACACTTGAGGTCAAACGAGCGGGTATCCTTGCACTCCTTGCCCTCGATCGGAGCGGGCTGCGGCAGGGTCTTGGGCTGGGTCACCGGCACCATGTCGTCGAGCGCCAGCTCGTTCTTCTTGCCTCGATCGACCCAGCAGTTCCAGCCGTGCATGATCGAACGAATATTGATCGCCCAGCGCGAGCCTTTCTGTACCTCCTCGGCATTTTGGCCGAACACCCAGCCGGCGCCGGCGGCGTCGAGCCGTAAGAGATCCTTGCCGCCAAAGCCCGAGATCTTGGTCGCGGCGCGCGACTGCGCGATGCCGGCCATCAGCTGGGCGGCATAGTCGTCGGGGAGTGCAAGCGCATTACCGTTATTCGCCATTTGGGTTTTCTCCTGTTCGCCTGTTGGCTATTTCACCAGCCGAATGGCTGGCGAGTACCCCGGAAGCGCCTTGAGCGCCTCGCGGAATTGCTCGATCGCGACGTGCGGCTCGACCACCGGAGCGGGGTCGGACGTGCTGGCGATCGTGGTCTCGGTGGTAGGCGGCGCGACGCGCAGCTCGTCGGGGATCTTGACCCCGAGCCGCTTGGCGGTGGCGTCGGCCTGTTGAAAGGTTACCAGTTTACGCTGCCAGATCTCACGCTCGGGAAACCCGAGTTGTTCGAGCGCTGCCTCAACCACGTAATCCTCGACCCACTGGCGCTGTTTGGCTTTGGCCTTGAGCCGCCAGCCCGGGATGGTGCCGCCGGCCTCGAGGTAGGCGTGCATTTGCTTGTCGATGTCGGCCTTGAGCATCACCAGACTGTCGACCAGCACCTTGGCCCTGGCGAGGTATGCGCCATAGGCGGACGGGATACCTGGCCGCGCATTCATCTCGCGCGCCGGGGTCGGGCCGAGCGCGCTCAGGTCGAGCAGCGGTCCGGTCCAGTGCGGGCACGCCACCTTGCAGGGCGCGAAGCGGCAATGCTCGCCGCGCACGCGCGGTGGGTCGCGGCTGAGCGCCTCCAAGACTGCGTTCTCGACATCGTCAACGAAGTGGCGGATCTCCTTGCGCTCGATTGCCGTGTGGGTGAGCGGCTCGGGTCCGCGCGGCTGGATGATGGCGCCGACAACCTCAACGCCTCCGCTGAACCAGTCCGGGTGCGTCGCCTTGGCGGCGGCGATGTAGAACATCATTTGCGGGTTGACGATCGCGCCCTCGCCGTCGCTGTAGACCATTTGGATGCCGACGCCAGCGCCGAACTTCCAGTCGACGAACAGCACGTACGTGCCGCTGCACAGCACCAGGTCGACAGTGCCGAAGGCGCCGGCGATGCGCGGAAACTTAACCTTTTCCTCAACCCCCATGACGCGAAAGCCGCCGCCGTAAGCTGCTTCCAGGGCGGCGAGGTGCTCGAGCGCGGGCTCGATCATGGTATCGTAGTGTTCGTAGGTGAGCTTGCGGTCGTGAAACTCGCGCGTGATCCACGAGCGGGCGATGCCGGGCAGCGACAGCGGGGGCATGCCCTGGTCACGTACATGCATCAGCGCGTCCATCACCGCATGCATGGCGGTGCCTTCTTCGGCATAGTCGGACGGTATGTCGGTGGAGGGTGGCAGGGCGAGGATTGCCTGATACGATCCGGGACACCCAAGGAGCCGGCCGGCGGTGCTGCCGCCGACGATGCTGCTATGCTTTGCCATTTTCACCTTTACACCAATTCAAGGCGCCCAGCGTGGCAAAAAAGCCATCGACTGTCAAGGAGAGCGAGATCGAGCGCGAGCTGATCGCGGCCGTGCACGGACGTGGCGGGGTTTGCGAGAAAATTATGTGCGTGGGAAAGCGCGGATTTTTTGACCGCTTGATTATCCTGCCGGGAGGCAGGATTATTTTTGCCGAGATTAAGCGTCCGCGCGGCGGGAGAATAAGCCCGCACCAGCGGCAGTACTACGACAAATTACGGACGCTAGGCGTAGAGGCTTGCTTTGTACGAAATAGTACGGATATTGTCGAGCTGCTAAAACAAAAAGAAGGGCCGCAGCGTGTGGTGCGCTCGCGGCCCTAATCTGAACCCCGAGCGACCGGAGTTAGACACTTCATGAACACATACCACACCGACAAACGTTTGCAACTGGTCGCGCATGGTTATGCAATCATCCCAAACCGCGGCAAAGTGCCGGTTATGGTTGGCTGGAATGACCAGGACTACGTCGCCCAGCAACTGACCAACGGCGCCAAAGGATCGGCCGCCGAGCGTGTTGAACGCTGGGAAAGGCGTTTTTCCAAGGCAGTTTCAACCGGCGTACGGATCGAGAACGGCCTTGGCGTGATCGATTGTGATGTCGACGACGCCGATGTGGTCGGGCAATTCTGGGCGTCGCTGCAGGAGATCGCGCCTGACGTCAGTGAGCGAGCACCGGCACGCTATGGCGGCGGGCTGCACAAGGTCGCGGTATTCTGCCGGATCGAAGGCGAGCGCTTCGTGCGGATTGCCTCGCGCAAGTTCAACGGCCATTGCGTCGAGATCTTTGGCGGTGCGCCGCTGCGCTCGGGCAATTGTTCGCGCCAGTTTGGTATTTACGGGCCGCACTCCTTAACTGACGATGGGTCAATTGCGCGCATGTATGCGTGGGGCGAGGATAGCGCCGCCTTGCACGAGGTCGCGCTTGCCGACCTTCCGGCCCTTACCAAGGTACAGGCGTTTGCAATCGTGGACGCCTTCGAGCACGTGGCCACGGCGATGGGTTGGGAGCCCGAGAAGGGGCCGGACACCGGCGCCGCCGGCGCGGTTTATGACATCGACGAGACAACTCGTTTCGACACCGATCGGGGCGGTGACCGCATCGATTATGCTGAGCTGTGTGATCAGCAGGAGATGCACGGCGATCTGCGCTGCGCCTCGAACTTCATTCCCGGGCGCGAGGGGACCGATCGGTCACGTTGTTGGGTGTTCCACTCACCGCGACACGATTGCACGTCGGTCTATGTCTACGGGGATGAGCAAACGCACTACCCGATCGCTTGCAAGCCGGCCAGCCCGGAAGAGCTGACCAAACTACTGCAGAACTTGCCCGCGCCCACGCCGGCCAAAGACAGGCCGCCTCCACCAGGCGACAAGGCATCGCTGTTCGACAAGGCGAAGTGGCTGCTGGAGACGCACGCCTACTGCGCGCTCGAAGACAAGGTCGTCGAGCTCTACACACCGGACGATACCTGCCAGATGAAATTCGTCGGCTTTCAGCGGCTGTTTCAAGCCTGGTACGAGGAAGAAACTGGACCGCGCGGCGGTGTCGTGCGCAATTACGCAACGTCATTGTGGTGCCTGCATCGCGCGCGCATCAATGTGCGCGGTGTGCGGATGCGGCCCGATCGGCCGTTTCCAGCCTATGTCGAGGCTGGCGAGACCTACAAAAACACCTACCTGGCGCCGCGACACGACACGACAGGAGGCGACATGTCGCGGTTTGTCGCCTTCATGGAGCACCTGCTGCCGGACCCGATCGAGCGTGCGTGGTTCTGTAATTGGCTGGCCCACAAACATCGCTTTCCGGGCGTACCGGGGGTCGCCGTCGTCATGGTGGCGGCGGACGAGAATGGTCCGGTCTACGGGGCCGGGCGTGGCATGCTGCGTGACATCCTCGCGCGTCTATTCGGGCCTCGCTACGTCAGGCCGATCGACTTTGATGTGTTTACTGGGCGCTCGGCCCAGGGCGTCTACACCGACTGGGGCGCCTACGCCGTCTTGGTGACGGTAAACGAGGCCAAGGACACGCCCGGCAGCGGGCAATGGGCAGAGCGGCGCGCGGTTTACGAGCGGCTGAAGGAGCTGGTCGACCCGCGGGCGATCGAGCGCACGTTCACCGCCAAAGGTCGGCCAGCCTTCGTGGCGCAAGCATTTGCCAGCTATCTGATTTTTTCCAACAACCGCGACGCCTTGCAGATCCCGGAAGATGACCGACGGGCGGCGGCGTTGGCGAACGGCGGCCGGCTGCCGCCGGAGGAAGCTGCCGCACTGCAACAATGGATGGATGACCCGGCGAATATCACGGCACTCGCGCGCTGGCTCGAGGCGCGCGACCTGGCGGGGTTCGACGTCTACGCGCCGTTGCACACGCAAACCAAGGCAACGATGCAAGATTTGGCGCGCAGTGAGATCGACGAGGCGCTCGGCACCGTGCGTAAGCTTATTGGGCCACGCGGGTTGTTCACCGGCGAAATGTTACGCGCGGCGCTGGTCGACGAGCTCAATGACCACTCCGAACCGACGCTACGCAATATCAAGCGCATCATCCGCGGGGTGGCGTGCCGGATCGCGATTGAGGCACGCATGCCTCCCGCGGCGGGGCGCTATTGGATCTTGGCATGGCGGGGTCACGACACCGGCTATATCACCGACACCATCGCGGCTCAGTCGGCCGTCGAGCACACTGGCCGGCGGCTGTCTACGACGCGCGGAGAAAAGTCGTGGACAGGTCAATAGCCCATGACTGTCCTCGACATTATCGGCCCTGTCCACGTCGTCGCCGGGGCCGTGGACAGCGTAAAATTTAGCTGTAACAGTAAGTTAAGTGTATGTGTCCATGACTGTCTATAGATTTTTATATCAATAAAGGAGTGTACTCTAATGGTAATATAGTAGCTAATAAAGTTCCTATGTAATTTATATGCGTCCTTTAGAAACCCATGGCCACGTGGACAGCGATGACCAACGTGCCCGACAACGGAGCAAACGATGCGAATAATCCTCTTGGCGACCCTGCTGCTGGCGACCCCTGCGGCCGCCCAAAAAGCCGATCGTTATCCCGACCCCGATCTCGACGGTCCGCGGGTGGTCCGCACCATTCCGATCGTGCGCAACGGCTTTGATGATCGCTGGTTCGGGCCGGCTCAGTCCGACCGCTGGATCGGCAATCAGCCCCCGCCCAGTGATCGGTTCGCGCCGGATGCCACATCGGCCCGGGCGGCCGAGCAAATCGCGCCCACGGGGCTGCCAGAGGCCACGGGGGTCGTCCCGGTGCCGGGCAATCGGCTGCGTCACGACCCGATCCGAACCCAGGCGGCCCTGCCCCAGGCCAAGAAGCTCTCCGAGGACACCCGCCCTGCCCAGGTGCTGTGCATCAAGAACCAGATGCGGACGGTGTGGTATGGCTCCTCGTGGCGGTGCCGGAAATGAGCGAGGACCGCGAGATGCTGCAGCGCTGGGAGGCGCTGTCGCAACAGGCCAACGTGGTGTTTGCGGGCCAGCCGATGGAGGATGTGGGCGGCGCCCTGGCGCTGCTCACCGCCATGCTGATCGCCGGCATCATGCAGGACGAGGATCTCGAGGAGCACGACGACCCCAAGGCCGTGGCGATGGCGATCGTCGCCAGGCACGGGACGCTGGTGCTTAGCCTGATCCCGTCGTTTCTAGAGGCGGTCGAGGTGAGTGGTGGCTGGGATCAACTTACCAAAAAGGGGAGACACTGATGAGCGATGGCAACGGAATACCGAACACGAACGATACGCGGGCGAGGCTGCAGGGCTTGAACGCCCTCGACCGGACGCTGGCCGAGCAGCGCTATGGCAGGGCCACGCCGGTACCAGAGCCAACGCCGAGCCGCTCACTGCGGGTCGAGGCGGGGCTGGCGGCACTCGAGGAGGCCGAACGCGAGCGGGAGGCCCTGCGTGGCGCGCTGGCGCAGGCCGAGACTGACCTGCGCGGGGTGCGGGCCGAGCTCGATATGGTCAATCTGGCGCATACCCGGGTGCTGGGGGAGATGGATCGCTACCAGCGCGACCGCGACGAGGCGGTGACGAAACTGGCTGCCGTCGAGGCAATCTACGACGCGGTGCTGGTGATCATGCAAAGGCATCGGGGCGCCATCCAGAAGGATGACGCCCCGAACCCAGAGGATTACTAGGGGCTACCAGCGCTTAACCTCGAGGTCGTAGCGGTTATCCGTTTGGACGAGCCGCATGTCGTACGGGACGTGGAGGGCGAGGTTGCCCTCTGCGTCGATGCAGGCGTCGACGAAGTCACGCAGGTCGCGCAGGCTGCGGATCACTCGGCCCTCGATGACGCGCGGGTTGGGGCGTTTGCCGTAGGTCAGAGTGGTCATGTCGGCATGTTCGGTCATCGGTCGTTCTCCGCGTCGTCGTTGGCCTGGCAGCAGTCCGCGCAGGCGAAGGTTTCAATTTCGAGGTATGTGACCCGCCACAGCTGCGGCTTGTCCTCGCCGCAACAGTCACATTCGCCGCGCAGGAAGGTGGGGGTGGCATTCATGGTGGTTGCTCCGTTGGTTGGGGTTAGCGGGTCAGCAGGGCAGTGGCAGCGGTCGCTGCGGCATCCTTGGTCGGGTACACGCCGCAGTGGCTGATGATGGTGCCAGCCGAGTTGCGCAGGCGAACGTGCCAGCCGTGTTGCCATTCGTTGTGGGCGTTGTAAGCGGCGGTCAGTTCCAGCGTCGCGTAGTTCCGTGCGGTGCTGCCGGGCTCGACCCGCCAGTAAGTGCGCTTCTGTTTGATGATCTGCATTTTCGTGCTCCGTTGTTCTCGACACCAGTAGTATTGCCAATTTGGCAGGGTGTCAACAACAATCCTGACAGATTGACAATATTTTTTCAGGTGCCATATTCCCGTGATGGATCAGGACAATCGCGCTATGTCGCCGCGGGAGTTCGAGCGCGTGCTCGAGGCCCTGGGGCTTTCCAAGGCGGCCGCGGGCCGCTGGCTCGGGATCTCCGAGCGTACCGTGCATCGTTACGCGGATGGGGATGCGCAGGTGCCGGTCTCGACCGTGTTCCTGCTGCGCCTGATGGTGGAGCAGGGGCGCTTGCCGAAGGTGCCGCGGCGCCCGCGACCCGTGGTAGCCGACCACCTAACACCCCCTACGGCTTGACTATTTCGCACTGATTGACGCATGGTCTTGCGCCGGGTCGCGGGACGTCAACGCCAATGTCACATTTGCGGGTGGTCCCGATCACGGACCACGAGACGGCACGCACGCGCGCCAACCTCTTATCCGACATGGCGCTGCTGGCCATCAAAATCGCCGACGAACTGCACGCCATCGATCAGCGCCTGCGTAAGCTGCTTGCTGACATCGAGCGGCTGAAAGAGGAGGGGAGGGGTTGCCTCCAGTCAAGTGACTGAACCAAAACGGCATGTCGATTTAAAATCACTTGCGCGAGCTTATACCGAAAGTGCGGTTAGACGCATCGAGGGGCTCGCAGAGAAAGCGCAAAGCGAGGGTGTGCGCCTGGAGGCTAATAAGATTTTGCTCGATCGCGGTTGGGGCAAACCAGCGAGCACCACTGAAGTAACCGGCAAGGATGGTCAGACGATCGAGATAATCGTTCGGCATATCGAAGAAGGGGCAAAAGCGCCGAAGCGATGAAGACATACCTGCCACACGATGGCTGGACGCCGCGGGTGCATCAAATGCCGTTGTGGCGATATTTACGCGCCGGCGGCAAGCGCGCGGTTGCGGTGTGGCACCGACGCGCCGGCAAGGATGACGTGTGTCTGCACCACACCTGCATCGCGGCGATGGAGCGCGTCGCCAACTACGGCCACGTGCTACCCGAGTTCTTGCAGGGGCGCAGGGCGATCTGGACCGCGGTCAATCCACACAGCGGCAAGCGGCGCATCGACGAGGCGTTCCCGCACGAGCTGCGCGCGAGCACCAACGACACAACGATGTCGATCCGTTTTATCAACGGCAGTACCTGGGCGGTGCTCGGCTCGGACACTTACGACAGCTCGCTGGTCGGCTCGAGCTATGCGGGATTAGTGTTCTCCGAGTATGCACTCTCTAATCCCAGCGTCTGGGGTTATACCCGGCCGATGCTCGAGGAGAACGATGGCTGGGCGATATTTATTACGACCCCGCGTGGTCGTAATCACGCCTACGATATGTTTAATCATGCGGCTAAAACCCCGTCATGGTTCTGCGAACTATTAACCGCCAAGGACACTGATACGCTGAGCGACGAGACGCTGGCCGAGACGCTCAGCGAGATGCAGGCGCTTTACGGTTCTGATCAAGGTATGGCGAGTTATCGCCAGGAGCTGTTCTGTGACTGGGCCGCGGCGGTGCTCGGCTCGTTCTACGCCGGCGAGATGCGCAGCGTGCGCGACGAGGAGCGCATCGTCGAGATCGAGCCCCCGAAGGGCACGCCAGTCTCACGCAGCTGGGATCTCGGGGTAGGTCACAACACCAGCATCTGGTTCTTCTGCACGGTGGGCGCACAATTGTACGTGCTCGACCACTACATGGCCTCGGGCGTCGGCTTCGAGCACTATCGCGACCACATCGAGAAGGTCTACGCCGAGCGCGGCTGGACCCACGGCGTCGACTGGGTGCCCCACGACGCGCAGGTGAAGGAGATGGGCACGGGGCGCACGCGCGTCGAGACGATGCGCTCGCTCGGGCTCAACCCGCAGCTGGTGCCCGATGCCTCGCTCGAGGACGGCCGCAACGCGGTGCGCCACACGCTGCCTTACTGCGTCTTTCACCCGCGCTGCACGATCGGCGATTTGAACGGCGTTAGTGCTCTTGAGCAGTACCGGCGCGAGTGGAATGACGAGATGAAGGCTTTCAAGAAGAGCCATGTCGACGACTGGACCACCGACCCCGCAGATAGCTTCCGTTACCTGTCGCTGGCCTGGCGCCGCCCGCCGGCCAGGATCATCGAGGTGCCCAAGCCGCGCGGCTTCACTATTCCACCGCCGCGCGATGACCGCCGAGGCATGAGGCTCTAATGGCCGAAGACACCGATCGCGTCGACGACGACACCCGGCACGACGATCTCGAGTACAACCCCTCGATCGAGCCGAAGTCCGCGAAGGCGTGGATCAACCTGCTCGAGGAGAGCGAGAAGGCGTTCGAGGACTGGAACGATCGCTGCGACAACATCGACAAGCGCTACGCCAACAACGAGCGGCTTGCCGGCATGAGCCGCGACCGCGAGTTCCAGATGTTCTGGGCCAACATGGAGGTGTTGAAACCTTCCGTTTACGCCAAGGCGCCGGTTCCGGTGGTGGTGCCGAAGTTCAAGGACCAGCGCCCGCTGCAACTGGCTGCCTCCGAGCTGATGGAGCGCTGCTGCGTGGTCTCGTTCGACATCGCGCGCATCAACGAGTTGATGCTGCTGGTGCGTGACGACGTCGTGCTCTACGGCCGCGGCGTTGCCTGGGTGCGCTACGAGGATGGCGACAAGGACAGCTACTACGAATACGAAAAGGTATGCGTCGACCACAAGAACCGGCGCGACTTTCTGCACGGCCTGGCGCGCAATTGGCGCGAGGTGCCGTGGGTGGCGGCGGCGAGCTATTTGACGCGCGAGCAGGCGCGCGATCGCTTTCGGAAGTATTCCGGCTACGCCTACCAGGAGGCCGAGTACAAGGTCGATCGCGAGGCCGAGCAGATCGGAGGCACCGACAATCGCGAGCGCGCCAAGTTCTGGGAGATCTGGCACAAGGAGACGCGCCGCGTGGTGTGGGTGGCGCAGGGCGTCGAGGACATCCTCGACGAGGACGAGCCGCACTTGCAGCTCGAGGGCTTCTTCCCCTGTCCCAAGCCGGCCTATGCGACGGTGCAGCCAGGCTCGCTGATCCCGGTGCCGGAGGTGCTGCAGTATCGCGACCAGCTCGACGAGGTGAACGACCTTACTGGGCGCATTCACGCGCTGTCGCAGGCACTCACCGCAAAAGGTTTTTACCCGGCGGGCGGCGGCGAGCTCGCCGAGGCGATCGAGACCGCAATCAAGATGAATACGCCCGGCGTGGTGATGGTCCCGATCAGCAACTGGGCGGCATTCGGCGGCTCGAAAGAGACCATCATCTGGCTGCCGATCGCCGAGATCGCCACCACCATCACTCAGCTGGTGACGATCCGAAAGCAGGTGATTGATGACATTTATCAAATCACGGGGCTATCCGACATCATGCGCGGCGCGACGGATGCGCGCGAGACGCTGGGTGCGCAGCAGCTCAAGACGCAATTCGGGTCGACGCGCATTCGCGACAAGCAACAAGAGCTTGTGCGCATCGCCAAGGATCTGGTCGGGATAACCAGCGAGATCATTACCGAAGTCTTCGACGAGGAGACCATGATCGCGATGAGCCAGACGCAATTGCCGACCAAGGCAATGCAGGAAAAGCAAATCCGCGACATCCAGCAGCAAATGCTGATGCAGCGCCAGCAGATCCAGCAGGCGTTGCAAAAAGCCCAGGCCATGCAGATCCCGCCTGAGAAAATCCAGCAGACCGAGCAGGAGGCGCAGCGCGCACTCGACGCCGGACAGAACGCGATTAATTCGATCGTCAACAAGCCGAACACCGAGCAGGTATTCCGGTTTCTCAAGGACAACCGCGCCAAGTCGTTCAGTCTCGACATCGAGACCGACTCGACCATCATGATTGACGAGAACGGCGAGAAGGAGCGCCGCGGCGAGTTCATCCAGGTGCTGACCCCGATGCTGCAGCAGATCGGCCAGATGGTTACCGCCACGCCGGAGAGCGCGGAGTTCTGTGGCGAGTTGCTCAAGTTCGCGACGGCGCCGTTCCGCGCCGGGCGTTCGCTCACCGGCGCGATCGATCAGTTGATCGAGTTGATGAAGGCCGAGAACGGCAAGCAGAAGGGCGACGATCCGGTCACGGCGCAGAACAAGACCGCGCTGCAAATCGAACAGATGAAGGACGCGACCAACAAGGAGAAGAACGCGGCCGAAGCGCAGCTCAAGGCGCAGGAAATGCAAATGCGCGACCAGCACGAGAAGGCCAAGATCGCGAGCGCCGAGAAGATCAAACTGGCCGAGTTGCAGGCGCGCCAGCGCGACGACGCCGGCAAGGCGCAGCAGGCCAACCTGAAACTGGTGCATGACCGCGAGAGCCATCAACAGGACATGATCGCAGCCGCGGCCAAGCAGCAGCACGACGCGCAGCAGGCGAGCATGAAGATGGCGGCGCTGCAGGCCAAGCAGGCGGCGGACAGTGCCCGCGCCAACGATCAGCGCGCGACGCAGCAACTTAAGGCGCAGCAGACGGCTGCGAAGGGCTTCCCGCCATGATGAATAGCCGGGACGCAATTGCTGCTGTTCTGGCGCAGCGGCGCGGCGCGCCGCTTGAGCCGGGTATTCGCGCGACGCCTTGGTATGCCGAGTACATGCAGAAGTATGGCGAGGCCCCGGATCTGAACACGCCAGACTACGACTACCGTGCCGCGTGGGCGGCAGGTGCGCGCCCGACCGTGCGCGATCCGGTCGATCAACTGTTGCATTGGCCGAGCCTGTTCAAAGGCCCGAACCACCCGAACCGCTTTGTTGACGGGATCGACACCATAACCGGCGAGAAGCGGCCATGATGCAGAGCACCGATCGCGATATGCTGACCCACGCGCTGTTGCGGCAGCAACGGGGCCAGCCGCTCGGCTCGCCGTTCGCACCGGCGCCGGTGCCGCAACGGGCGCCGCTGGTGGCGGGTAATCCGACGCCACCGATCGCCGCGCCGATCCCGCAGTACGGCTTCGAGACGGGTTATCGTGCCGCTGCCGGACCAGCGGCGGCCGGTACCGGCAAGGAAGACAGGCTCAAGCAGTTGCTGCAGATGGTAATGGGCGTGCCGGGTTCGGCCGGGAGCGGCGCGCCATGACCCCTGAGCAGCGCCAGTACGCGACCGGCGCAATCGTGATCATCGGTGTAATCGCGGTGCTGGCGATCATGTGGTTTACCTTCGGGGCGAACCGATGAGCCAGCGCAACACCAAGCCGCCGTGGCTAAAGAAGGGGTGGATAAAGCTCCTCGATGAGCAGGAGCAGAAGTTCGTCGCCTGGTTCAAGGGTGAATACGGGCGTGAGCCGAACTACCAGGATGTGGAGGAGCGCTGGGATGATTTCGAGCGGCAACTGAGTAAGGGCGACCGATGAACCAGCGCACCACAGTGCTCGTCCTGGTCGCGATCGCCGTCGGCGCCGCGATCGTCGCGCTGATGATGCAGCCGCAGGGGGCGCACTGATGGCCTTCGGTGACTTCGCCAAGCTCGACGGCTACGACCCAGATGCAGGGTTCAAGGACACGTTCCGCGAGCGGTTCGGCGCGGCGCCGCTCGATCCGTTCGAGGCGGCGGCGTTGCGCCAGCGTCAGTTCCGCAACCGTCCATCCGAGACGTCACAAGAGACGATCGACAAGGCGGCGGGCGTCATGTCGGACGTGCTGATCCCCAAGACGCCGTTGGATGTCGCCATCACTGCCGCGACGCTGCCGTTCGGCGGTCCGTTGACGCGGCCGGCGGTGCGGGCCGGTATGCTCGCACTCGGCGGCATCTTGAACCCGGATGCCGCTGAGGCGGGTAAACTCAATTTGTTCAAGCACGGCATCTCGGCGGTGAAGCTACCGAAGCCGATCAACGAGTATTCGTCGGTGCACACGCCACGTGCCGAGATGGAAAACAAGGTGGTCAGTGCCGAGGCGCTGAAGGGCAAGCGGCTTTACCCGACGATCAGCGACACCACGGTGCCAAACACGTACCTGGAGCAGATCGAGAACTACAAGCTACCTGAGCGAGTGAAGATGAGTGGCGGCGGACGCTTTGCCGACGTGATCGAAAACAAGCCTGATGTCTGGATGTCGCAACCTGGACCGATGAAGGGACTGGCTAATCGTGTCGACGAGATCAGCGCGCGCACAGGTAACGAGACACTGGTGGCGCCGACCGCGCTGTCCGGCACCGGCGGTGACTACTCGCATCATGTCTGGTCGCCGCTGGTCGACGTGTTCAAGAACACTAAAGGCATCAGCAAGGCGGCACGCAGCGACTTCGACGCGATCATGCGCGAGGCTGATCCAAACTTTCCCGGTGTGAATGCCAAACGCGACACGCTGCAAAACTACTTCCAGGCAGCGGCGCGCGGACCGCGTACGACGTTCTCGCAGGCCATGGACACACGCCGTTTCCAGGATCTCGGCTTCCCGGATGTCGCCGCGGTGCGTCACGCCGCGACAGATCCTGAACTGCTGCACGCACCCATGGGATCGTCCGGCTACTCGATCTTCGGCGTCGACCCGAAGAGCGTGCGTCCTGTCGCCGGGCACGGCACCTACAGCCACGGCATCGCTGGTGAGAATGTTGGCAGTCTCGGCGTCATCGCGCCGCCCGATATCATGTTCCCGGACGTGATGGAGAGCCTACGGTTGATGTCGCAAGCCAGCGGCAAGCCGCTGCGCAAGTACACCGGGCGGCCTGATTATTACTTCGCGGGCCGCGTTCCTTCCGAACTGTTCGGCAAGCCGTTGGCGCAATCGCAATTGGTCGACGACAAGTGGCTGAACACGTTCGGCGACTATGCACGCCGTTACAAAAAGGTCGGCGGCGCAGCCGCGCTGGCCTCGGGCATGACGCTGGCTGAAATCGCTGCCGCGCAAGAACAGGACGAACCGTTGCGTATCACCGTGCGCCCAAAGCTGGGCGATCTAGCCGACCAGGCTAATTACTAACCCAAGGAGACCACCATGGCTCAAAGCGCACTAACCGTGACCCCGCCCAACCCGACGCCGCCCACCAACATGGCGTGCACCGGCGCGACGCCGCCCAATCCGCCCAACTACACCAAGAACACCTACATCGACTACACGCCGGACACCGACTTCGACACCTATCCGCCGCCCTACTTCGATGACGGCGCGGCCGGGTCGCTCACCGCCTTCGCCACCAACACCGCGGCACTTGCCAGTGGCAGTGCGGCCACCGCAGGCGGCACCGAGAACAGCTACCCAGGCGCCGGCGGCGTGACGCCACCCAACGCGCACTTCAACGGCGCTGTGCCGGCGAGCACGTCCGTGGCGCACGAGGCGGCCGGCACCGAGGTGGTGGTGACATCGCCAGGCTCTCTCGCGACCGCGCCGACCCAGCAGGTGAGCGTGTTCGGTGCCTATACGTCGACGCCGAATGCCAGCCACGCCTCGTACCTGTCGGCCGGCACCGCGCCAGTGATCACCGGCCTCTCGGCGGGCGGCGTGTCGGGGGTCGGCACCACGGCGCTGACGGTAACCGGCACGGGCTTTACCCGCGCCGCAACGGTCTATGTCGACGGCGTCAGGCAGAATACGAACTACGTGTCGGCGACATCGTTGACGGTCGCCGGGGCACCCAAGAAACTGACCGCCGGCACCAGTGCCGTGACGGTCATCAATGGTGTCGGCGGCACTCCCAGCAACTCGTTCAACTGGACCTTCACATGAGCACACCCCGGACGCACGACGACGGCCGCAACGACAAGCAGCGCGCCCAACAGGCGCGCGAGCAGGAGATGGAGCACGAGCGCAGCAAGCAACGCGACCAGCGCTCGCAAGAGGTCGACGAGGAGCGGAGCCGGTCGCGAAAGATGACGCCCGGCGGCACCGATCGCCCGGACGGCGCGGTGCTGCGCGACGACGCCACGCCGCGCCAGCGCTTGGCTTACGAGAAGGACGAGCCCGGGTTCGTCGAGCGCATGGCGGAAGAGAAGCAGCGCCCCGACTTCATCGAGCGGACGCTGCCGGAAGATCCAAGCGACCACTTCGGGCAGCTGACGCGCGACAACGTCAATCCGGACATCCCGAGCTCGAAGACGCGCGAGGGATGGATCGTCGACCCCAACACGCTGCAGATGGACCAGGGCCAGCAGGGTGAGCCGCCCCCAAAGGCCGAGAACCAGCCCGAGCAGTGGCCACAGCACCAGAAGGTGCCGTCGGTGAGCGAGTACGACAAGGGCGAGGAGGGTCAGCAGCCGAAGGGCAAGACCGCACCCCGGGAAGGCGAGGCGCCGCCGATCGAGCCGTTGCGCTCGGCCAGCATCAACGAGCCTCCGGGCAGCAATGTGCTGCCGGGCATGGAGACGGGGCCGAACCAGCCTCCAGAGGGGGCCGAGCTGCCGCCGCTAGTGCTCACCGACATCAGTCCCGACACGGCCACGGTCGGCAGCCCGGAGGATCTGGTGCTGACGGTCACCGGCTCAGGCTTTGGGCCGAACTGCGTGGTGATGGTCGATGACGAGGACATGGCGACCACGCTGGTCAATTCGACCACGCTGACCGCCTCTGTCCCGGTGGCGGCCGAGCCGGGCGTAGTCGACGTCGAGGTGGCGCGCGGCGAGGATCTTAGCGACGTGCTCACCTTCGAGTTCGTCGCCCCGGCGGGCACGCGCTCGAGCAGCAAGGCCGAGCGCAAGCCGAAGAAGGCCGAGCCGCGCGGCAAGCGGCAGAAGAAGGACAAGAGCAAAGGCAAGCGATAGAGAAACGAGGCAGACGCCACCTCGAGCCGGGCATGGCCTTGGTGGTTGTGAGGCGCGTAACACGTAACTGATGCCCTAGGGACTGCCCCCGCTCGAACGGGAAACAGGCGTTCCGCGGCGCGCAACACCCTCGTCAGGGGAGCCGGTGGGTTCGAGTCCCGCTGCTCCCCGCTTATTCGGGAGAATGGGGATGGGAATACCAGTCGTCATCAAAGCGTCGGGCGGGATGCCCGTGACCGTGGCGACCAGTGGCTACGGCACGCCGATGGAGGTGGCGACCAACGGCTACGGCATTGCCATCACGCAGGTCGCCAGCGGTGGCCTGCCGGTTGTCGGCGTCACGTTCGGGCCAAGCATCGTGCTGAGCAACTACACCGTATTCGAGAATTCTGCCGTCAACACGGTCGTCGGCACGCTGAGCATGTCGGGCACCACCGGCACGCCGACCTACACGCTGACCGGCACGGCAGGCGGACGCTTCAAGATCGTTGGTAACTCGCTGCAGGTGGCGGCGGCGACCATCGACTACGAGACCGCGGCGACGCACGGCATCACGGTCAGCGTTAGCGGCGTCGCGCCCGCGGTCAGCGCGACCAACTTCACCATCGTGGTGCTCGATGTGACCGCGGCGGCGCCGGTCGCGCCGGTATTGCTGCTGACATCGGGGCCGACCGACAACACGCCCGACTTCACGCTGACCGGCGACCTGGCGCTGGGCGACACGGTGCGGCTGCAGTATGGCACGGCTTCAGACTTCACCGGCGCGTCCGCGGTGACCAACACCGTCGACGCCGGGGAGGACGCCGCCAACACGCTCAGCCTCGTGACCGGCGCGCTGGCCGACGGCACGTGGTACTTCCGCGCCCGCACCGAGCGGCCCGACGCGCTGACCAGCGACTGGTCAAACACCGAGAGCGTGACGCTCGCGGCCCCGAGCACGCCCGCGTGGGTGCTTACCGGCTTCGACATCGACATGGACTTCGTCAACAACCGCTACTGGAACGGCACGGCCGTCGTCGCGCTCAGTACGCTGCTCACGACGAGCACGTCGCATTCGCTCAGCGCCAACGGCCTGTCGGTTACGCTGGCGGAAAATTACGCTTTCACGGGTGCCGCCCTGACGGTCCTCAACGCAATCGCGGCGGCAGCCGGTACGGGCTATGGCGAATTTAACACTGCCACAGGATCTGGCGGATACCTCGTTGATTTCGCCAGAACCGGCGATGGCAACCGGCCACTTTTCTATATTAATTCTCCGGGGCCACCCCCGCATATATCTTATTTTGATGGTGTCAACGCCCCCACAGGAGCTTCATTCACATTAGGTGCGAATACGAAGGTCGCGCTTGCGTGGAGCGGAAGCACGGCATCGGCATCGTTAAATGGCGGCGCTGCTCTTTCTAATTCGTGGAGCGGCAATTGGAATATAAGCGGACCATCGCTTGGCGAAGGGTCGTTTAATCAGCTTTGGCCTGGCTATATCCGGCGCATTGCCTTCAAGACGACGCGGTTGTCGAACGCCGAGCTGGTGACAATTACAACATGACCATCGTCAACCTCGCAGTGTCGTCGTTCGCGACCACCGGCACGATCAGCGGCGGGGCGCTGAACACGCTCACCGTGGCAAACGCGAGCGGCCTTGCCGTCAATGACTATATCATCATCGAGATTGGCGGCGAGCCGGGAGCGGGCTTGCGCGGCACGATGGATGGTGTCGGAGGTGTTTGGCCGAACGTTTCTTACGCCAACTCGACCGCGATGCTCGCGGATACAAGCAAGCCTGCGGGCACTTACGCCTATCTCATCTCAAACGGCGACGTGTATCGCTGGTGGGATACCTACGGAACGGGCATTGCGTGGCAGCATCAGGTTGGCACGGCCGGTGGTTACTACGTCCAGAAGGTTATTCCCCGCGCGTTGCGAACCAAGATCACCGCAAAGGCGGGCACGACGCTGACGTTGCAGACGGCGGCCACAAACCCGACAACGAATGCCAATGTCTACTTCGACAACACAGGCATCATTCAAGCGGTGTTTGGGTTGGGGAGCGGCGTGGCTGATGGGAGTGAGATCGTCTTTCCGAGTGGGCGCTTTGCAATCTCCGAGCAATGCGCAACGCATGGTCATCACGGTTGGAACATTCACGGCACCAGCAAGACCGCCACGACGATATTCTATCCGAAGGGGATCAGCGGAGCCTCAGTGCTCGGTTCCTCGCAATGCAACAACATGTGGTTTCATGACTTCGGGATAGAAGGAAACGCGCGTGCGAATGGATACATGAATTATAGCTATCCGGGAGACACAACTCAGCAGGTCATTTATAACAACGGCGTGCAGCTCACAACGTCGTTCAACGGCATTGTCTCCGACATCAAAGGCGTCGACTGCTACAAGACCATATCCTTCGACGGCGCGTCGAATGGTTCAATCGCCGAGCGGATCGAATGCATCCTCAATGACGGTATCTGGGTCGAGATTTGGCACATGTCGGGCAACGACAGCACGGGAATAACATTTCGCGATATTACAGTAACGTCGCCAACATGGATGTCCGGGATTGAATTCTTCCGTTGTGATAATTCCACCATGACCAGAGTTACCGGGACCAACACATTTTTTGCAATGAATACGTGCAACGACTTTTTGCTGGAAAATATAACGCTGACGGTCAACGGAGCGCAGCAGGGCGCAAACTCTATTTTCGCATCGAACAGTCAGGTCGTTGACATCAACAAGAACATCGATGGCATCGACGTGTCGGACGGTGGCCTCATCCGCAATCTTGTCGTCACTCAGAGCGGAACGACGCCTCCGAACAATGACACGCTGCGCGGCGTGGCAATCGCTCCAGCCTGCATCAAGGTGCGTGTGCATAACGCGACGTTTACGCTGCCAAACTATGTGCCGGGCAGCACCACGAACGGTGCAACGGGGCTGCTGTCTGACGCGCCCGACACGGAGCTTGTGCTTGTCACCTGTCACGGCACCACGAACCCGCAGTGGCCCGCTGGTGGCGGGTCTTCATACGCAAATGTGAACTTGAGCGGCGGCACCTACCGATGCGTGACGACCGACACGGGCGTCAAGGGCGGGACACAGCTGCCGTGCCGATCCTTCACGGTGCATTGTGTGTGACCCATGAAACTCACCGAGATCGCACCCAACCGCTTTCGCTTCGTCAAGGACACACTGCCGCCGGCTCGCAGCGATCTGCCGTTGCCGTACGTGATCTCGGACGAGATGCCGGCGACCGAGCAGGTCGACGGGCGCCACTACACCTCTAAGGCCGCCTTCCGCGCGGTCGGGCGCGCGCACGGGCTCACCGAGGTGGGAAACGAGAGGTTGCCGCCCAAGCAGCGCGCCAGTATTGACTTAAAAATCAAGCACCAGCGCCGCGAGGCGCTCAAGGTCGCAAGGGAGAAGGTCAGGGCAGGGTATCGTGTGCGGTCAGGCTGACCGTATCGGCGGCGAATAGGGGTTCGCTGGTCGGGAGTTGCTACGTATGTCTGACGTCACTGTTGCGCCCGCCGCCACCCCTGCGGCGTCGACGCCCGCGGCTGCGCCGACACCTGTTGCACCGCGAAACGAAGTTCAAATCAACCAGAACCCGGTTGGAACACCGAACCCGGTCCCGCCGCAAGTGCCGCCCGCGGAGGACAAGCCGCGGCCGGAGACCCGCCGCGAGGGCATCCAGCGCGCCCTCAACAAGCACCGCACCGAGCACCCGGTGGCGCCACCGCGCGAGGCCAAGAAGGGCGACAACGCGCCGCCCGAGGACACCCCTGACGATTTCACCTTGAAAAAGCGCCCCGGCGACCAGGCGGCGAAGATCGATCAGCCGCGCGAAAAGGGTCGCTTTGCGCCAAAAACTACGCCCGACGGGCAGGCCCAACCGAACGTCGGTGCGCAGGCGGGGCAGCCGACGGCCCGACCCGGCACGTCGGCTGCTCCGCAGCCCTATCGTCCGCCGCCGGGAGCCCCGGCGCATCACCACCCGCTGCCGCGCATGTCACCAAGGGCCGCCGCCGCGTGGGACAAGGTGCCGGACGAGGTACGCGCCGACGCACACCGGATGTACCGCGAGGTCGACCAGGCGTTCCGCAAGTACAAGGGCGCCCACGACCTGGTGCAGACGATCGCGCCCTACGTGAAGATGGCGCACGAGCAGGGCACGTCACTCGACAAAGTGCTCGCCAACCACGTGGCGATCGAGGACAAGTTGCGCTCCGACCCAATCGGCGCCTTCGAGGTCATTACCCATAATCTCAATCTGCAGACCCCGGACGGGCAAAAGCTAGGCTTTCGGGATTTGTGCTGGCACGCGCTGAACCAGACCCCGGAGCAGCAGCAGTTGATCGCCCAGCGCAACGAGGCGCAGGCGACGCGCCTGCAGCTCGAGGCGATGCGGCGCGAGCAGCAGGCCCTTGTCAACGAGATGCGGCGGGCGCAGTATGTGCAGCACTTCCAGACGACCCGCGGCGCTGTTGATCAGTACGCTGACCAGCGACCCCGTTTCGATGAGCTGGGAGACTTGATCCATCGCGAGATCCAATTGGGTTTCTCGCTGGATGAAGCCTACCGCCGCGCAGAGTTGTTGCGGCCCGGCACGACAGCGGCTCAGACCCGCCAGACGACGCCGGCTCAGACCCGGACCCCCGACCGGAGTATTTCCGGCGCCCCCAGTGGTGGCCTCAACGGCGCCAATGGTGCGCGTACCGGCAAGCCGGTCTCCCGCAAAGACGCGCTCGAGCATGCCTTCCGGCATCACCGTAGCGTGTAGGTCTGTAACCCCTGACCCCCGAGTGGGGAGGAGCCGATGCCCAACATTACAACCAATGCTGCCTATCAGCAGATCTTCAGCATGGCCGTCGAAGAGCGGTCATCGAGCTACCAGGACCTTGTCTCCAATAACAACGCGCTGCTCTCGGTGCTGCGACGGAAAGGGCTCTGGAAGACCTATTCGGGTCCGCGCATTCGCGAAACCTTGCAAGTCGGAAAACAAGTCGCGCAGTGGTACTCCGGTTACGATCAGCTGCTCAACCCGGCGATCGATTTGTTCAACGATGCCTACTACGACCCGAAGATGGTCGTGGTGCCGATCATCCTCAGCATGCAAGAAATCCTTAATAATCAAGGGGATAGCCAGCTGATGGACGTCATGGACAATTACATGGAGGCCGCCGAGAAATCGCTCGAGGACACCATGGACGCAGGGTTGTTTTCTGACGGAACTGCAAACGGAGGTAAGCAGATCACCGGCCTCGCCGCCGCGATCCCGATCACCACCACGTCGGGCGTTTACGGCGGCCTTGACCGCGCCACCGCCACGATCTGGCGCACCTCGACTTACGATGCCTCCGGCGGCGCCGGCTCGATCTCGCTCTCGACGATCGGCACCCAGATCACCTCGACCACCATTCGCCCGATGCTCAACAAGATCATGACCGACCGCTCGCGCGGCCGCGACTACGCCGACCTGTTGATCATGAGCCCGGAACACTACGCCGCCTACGACGCGGCGACGATCGCGATCCAGCGCCAGACCAACGAAACCTCGATGGGGAAATTGGGGTTTAGCGCTTTGGAATATATCGGTGGCGGCAAACGCGCCGAGATCGTGCTCGATGGCGGCATCGGCTCCAACATGCCGGCGAATACGACGTTCGGCATCAACACCGACAGTCTGCGTTTGAGGTACCACCCCAATCGCAATTTCGATCGCGTGTTCGATGGCGAGGGCCAAATGCCGATCGACAAGGACGCCATCGCCCAATTCATCGGCTGGATGGGCGAACTGACCATGACCAATCCGCTGTTCAATTGGCGGTTGTACGACTCCAACCCAGCGGCATAACCGTTCCCCGGTGGGGGTTTTCGAACCCCTTCCTCCGCCGGGACATACCTGCGGCCGTCGCACGCCCTCCTACACGCGACGGCCGCAGCCCTGCTAACCTCGGAGAAACGAACCATGCCTTTGCGCGAGCCTGACGATGTTGCGGTGGTGCTGTTTCGGCATCAGTCTTTTAAAAACGAAGACAAGTCCCGGGCCGAGGGACGCGAGGTCCACGACGACGTCGAGATGTGCGAGATCCGCTTCCCCGGCGCCAAGGACTGGAAAGCCTTCCCCGCCACGGCGCTCTCGACCCAGAAAATCATCGATCCCTACTCGGGCGCGGAAAAACAAATCACCTACGCCGAGCGCTTCCGGCACCAGTACCAGCAGTTTAAGGCGCAGGCCGCGCAGACCAAGAGCGGCACGCCGCTCGACTTTGCGCCGTTCCTCACCGAGGCGCGCCGCGCCGAGTTGCGCGCGCAGAACGTCTACACGATCGAGCAGCTCGCCGCGATTGACGGCCAGGAACTGAAGAACCTCGGCCCGGGCGGACGCGAGTACAAGAATAATGCCGAGGAATACCTGGCCGAGAGCAAGGCCGGCGCACCGAACCTGCAAATGGCGGCCGAGCTCGAGGCGCTGCGCGCGCGCAATGCGGTGCTCGAGGAGGACGCCAAGATCAAGGCCGAGCGCGCCGCGGAGCAGCCCAAACCGCCGGCCGAGGCGGACTACGACGACATGACGATCGAGCAGCTGCGCGAGTACATCACGGCGCACACCGGCATTCCGCCGACCGGCTCGCTCAGTCACAAGTCGCTTAAGCATCTGGCCCAGGGGATCGTTAAAACGAAGGCTGCCTGATGAGCCTGCTCACGGTGGTGCGCGATGTCTGCGCGGTGGTTGGCGTCGCGGCGCCGAGCTCCGTCTTCGCGGCGCTCGGCTCGAACCGCACCATGTTCGAGATGCTCGCCTGCGCTAACGAGATGGCGCAGCGCATTGCGGCCGACACGCGCGACTGGACCATGTTGCGGGTGTCCATGACGCTAATCGGCGACGGCGTCACCACCGCGTTCAACCTGCCCGCCAACTACCGGCGCATGCTGCTGAACAGCAATGTCTGGCTCTCGACCAGCACCCAGCAGCCGATGCGCTTTTTCTCCGATACCGACGAGTGGGTGCAGCGCCGCGCCGCGGGCGAGAACGACGCCTGGGGCGAGTGGACCATGTACGGCGGCCAGATCCATATCTGGCCGGCGATGAGCGCCAGTACCACGGCGCGGTTCATCTACCTCGACCGGAACCCGATTGCGTTGACCAGTGGCGGCTATGGCGAAGAATTCATGGCCGACACCGACGTGTTCCGGCTCGACCAGCGCCTGCTCAAGCTCGGCATGATTTACGACTGGAAAATGAAAAAGGGGAGCCCCTACGCCGAGGACATGGGCACTTACTCCGACGCGATCGCGACGGCGATGGGCCACGACAAGCCGTCGCCGATCATCATCGGCCAGCGCGGATCGTCCTACGCGAAAGTCGCAATACCGACCCAGACCATCACGGTCCCAATAAATCCTTACGGACCTAATTGGGGCGGCCCTCCATGAGTGCCTACGCCGCCTTCCGCCGCCAGCCGGTGCCGCAGCAGTACGCGCAGAGCCTGCGCTCGATCAATATTCCGGCCCCGACCCGCGGCATTATCCAGTCCGAGAACGACGCCTTCATGCAGCCCGGCGGCGCCAACGTGCAGACCAACTGGGCCAGCACTATGAAGGGGCTCAAGCTGCGCGGCGGCTGCGTGCGCTGGTGCGAACTGCCCGAGACGACGCCGGTCATTTCCGCATTCGAATACAGCGACGGCAACGTGCAGAAGATGTACGCCGCCAACGCTACTAAACTCTACGACGTCACCACCAATACGCCGTCGATGATCAAGGACGGCCAGGGCAGCGGCAACTATTTCGCCGCGCAGATGAACAACAATGCCGGCGACAATTACATGATTGTCGGCAACGACGCCGGCGATTTTCTGCTGCGCACGCACGATGGCGAAACGTTTTTCCTGCTCAGTGGCGTTATCGCCGCGGCGGGGGACGGCATTGCCAACATCACTTACGACCCGGCCAAATTGCCGACCGGCGTTCCGCAGGGGACCGGCCTCACCTACGCCTGGAAATACCGCAACCGGCTCTACTTCATCCAGGAAAGCAGCATGAATGCCTGGTACTTGCCGCTCGATGCGGTGGGCGGCGTGCTGCAGCCGATCTATCTGGCCGGCGCCGCCACCAAGGGCGGCAAGCTCTTGTTCGGCGCATCGTGGTCGATCGATGCCGGCGACGGCATTGACGACAAGTGCGTGTTCGTGACCGACTTAGGCGAGCTGCTGATCTTTACTGGCTCGAACCCCGGCGACGCCGCCAACTGGCGCCAGGAAGGCCGCTACCAGATCGGCGCGCCGCTCGGGATGAACGCCCACATGCTGCTCGGCGGAGATCTCTTAATTGCCACGGTCGACGGCATCGTGCCGGTCAGCCAGGCGATCCAGAAGGACAGCGGCCAGCTCAGCCTGGCGCTGCTCACCCACAACATCAAGCCGCTTTGGCGCGACGAGGTTAATGACAAGCGCGATTGGCCATGGACCATGAAGCGCTGGGACGAGTACGGCGGCATCTTTGTCGCCACGCCCGGCGGCATAACGCCGAGCACGAAACACTGCCTTGTCGCCAACAACGAGACCGGCGCGTGGTGCATCTACACTTGGGACGTCACCTGTCTGATCCGCATGCGCGCGGACATGTTTTTCGGGACGCAAAATGGCCTGATCATGCAGGCCGACCGCACCGGCTACGACGACGGCCTGCCCTATACGGCCACCCTGGTCGGCGGCTGGGAGACGTTTCAGTCCGGCGCCGCGCGCGTGACGTGGCACCAGGCCCGCGCCGTGTTCATGTCGCGATTTGCCGAGCCGTTCCAGCCGCAGCTATCCGCCACCGTCGACTACCTCATCACCATTCCGCCGCCCCCGCCGCCCGGGCTCGACCCCGGCGTGCTCGATGTCTGGGACGAGGGTGTGTGGGGTCCGCCGGGTTCGGGCAACATCGTGCCGGTGCCGCCTGCTGACTTTGCCGCTTATGCACAGTGGGATCAGCCCGCCGCGGGCAGGGCCCCGATCCGCAACACCATGTGGGTGTCGATCGGGATGAGTGGCTTTGCCCACGCGCCGATCGTGCAGGTACAGGTCGCCCAGCAGGCGCGGCCCGACGTCGAACTGATCGCCATCGCCACCACGCAGGAAACCGGCGGCGTCAACGTCTAGGAGAGCGAGATGGCACTTGACACCTACGAGGCACAGCGACAGCGCGATCAGATCGCGCGCGTCCTGCTGGCGCAGGCACTGGGTCTTTCCGAAGATGCGCTAAACGAGAGTAGCGCTCCGGGCGGCGCGAGCTTCCCCGCCCCCGACACCAACTGGACCGACCCGTCCGATCCGGCCGATTACAGCGCCACCGAGGCCGCGAATGTCAGCGACTCGACGAGTGCCGCAGCGGCGATCAATGCGGCGAACAATGCCGCCGCGGGTCGTGACACCAGCAGCGCGCCGGCTAGTTCTGGCTATACATCAGGGGCGCTTGCCGCCCAGACCGGCATCACCGACCCGACCGGCTATTCGCCGGCCTCGACGTCGAACCCGACAACGACGGTGTCGTTCTCGCCGGATCCGGGTTACGACATTGCCGGCCCTGTCACCGGCCCGCTCGCCAACAGCAACATCGACGCGGCCACGGCGAATGTCGGGCCGATTGCGGGCGGTCTGTGGGGCGGCCCACTGGCTGGCTTCATGGCAGGCAACGTGACCCCCGGGTGGGGTGATATTGTTGGTGATCCCAACAGCGGCAACGTGATGGCAGGGTACGATGTGACTGGCCCAGGCTGGGGCACGCCTTCGCCTTCGACGGATGTCACCGGGCCTGCCGTCACCGGGCCTGCCGTCACCGGACCTGCTGTGACGGGCCCCGGCTACGGCACGCCGGCGACCGGCACACCGGCCACCACCGGCAACGTTGCGACCGACGTCGGCGTCGGCATCGGGCTGGGCATTTCCGGCGGCTTCGGCGGCGCGACCGCCGACGGCACGTCTGGCGGCATGGGCGCAGACGTTGGCGGTCCCGGCGTCGGGGGCTCGAGCACCGGCATTTCGGGCGGGCCGGGCGGCACCGGCGAGGGCGGCGCCAACACTGGCGAGGGCGGTACCGGCGTCTCGGGTGGCTTTGGTGGTGGCAGCGATGGCGCCGGCGGAGACGGCGGCAAATGACGTTCCCGGGCTCAGCCAACTTCGGCGGCATGTCCGAGGCGCAGCGCAACGCCATCGTGCAGGCGTTGCTGGCGCAGGCGCAGGGCGGCGCGCCTGCTGCGCCCGCGTTCGCACAAAGCAGTCCGTTTGTTCAGCCGATGGACATCGTCGACCCATCCGATCCGGCCTCATACGACAGTTCCATAACCGAGGCTGTCAATGACTTCGGACTACCGACCACGCAGCTCAACCCCGGCGACCTGATCGATCCTGGCGACCTTATGTCACCACCAAGCACGCTAGAGGCGCCCGCGCCGCAGCAGCAAATGGAGGGGCTACCCGAGCCCGATCCTGGTGATCCTGACAATATCGGAACGCTGGAGGCGCCGAGCCCATCGCAGCAAGTCGTGGATGCACTCGAGACACAGTCTGATCTCGCCGATCAAGCCGCCAACACCGCCCCCTCCGTGAACGACACTTTCGGCGGCCTGGCGATCGCCAACGACATCACGGGATCGCTCGCCGACATGAACGCGGCCGTGAATGACGCAATGGCGGGCTACACCAGTGACCCGGGTGGCTTCGGTGGGGCTCCCGGCGGCTTTGGTACCGGCACCGGGTTCTCGTCTGCCGATGCCGCCAACGCCGCGGTCGGTGCGGCGCTTGGCGCCGCGATTGATGCGGCCAGCGACAGCAGCGGCGAGGCCGGAACCGGCGAAGGCGGCGGGAGTAGCGGCGGCGGCGGCGGGGGAGACGGCGGCAAATGACCTTGCGGTACGTCTACGGGCAGGACCGGGCGGTGGCGCACTTTGTGGCGCAGCTGATCCCGCACGTCGACCGCGGCTTCCCCTCCGACGCCAAGGCGATCGGCATCACGAACGCCAATAACGAGCCCTTGGCCGGCATCGTGTTCTATTTCTGGAACCAGAAGGCCGGGACCACCGAGGTCGCGATCGCCGGGCGCACCGGCACGCGCTGGTTTTCACGTGAAACCATCTTCCGGCTCTACGACTACGCCTTCACCACCCGCGCCTGCCAGATGGTGATCGTGCGCGCGCGGGCAGACAATCGCAGCCTGCTGCGCCAGCTCGATACGTTCGGCTACTCGTTCGCGCCGATTGCGCGGCTTTACGGCCGCAATGACGACGGCGTGATCTGCACCTACACGGCCGAGCAGTGGAACGAAAGCCGCTTCAACCGGCCGCCGCCGCAACCCCAACAAGAGAAAGCCGCCTGATGGCATACCCCCAGCAGATCCCGCCGCAGGGCGTCCCATCGGGAGGGCCGATCGGCGAAGGCGGCCCGCGCGATGCCATCACCGTGGCGCTGATGAACCAGCAGTTCCCGCCGCCGCAGCCGCAGGTAGCCCCGATGCCGCCGCCGCCCCCTATGCCGCCGATGGGCGGCGCGCCGCCTCTAGGTGCCCCGCCGGCACCCGGCGGAGCTCCGCCCGTTGGCGGCATGCCTCCGCCCGGCGGAATGGTACCGCCGCCGATGGGAATGCCGCCATCCGCGATGCCGGGACAGATCGCGACGCCGCCGACGCCCTTCACGCCGCCCGGCGTCGGCTCGCCCTACTAGGAGGAACCCATGGGCTTCCTGTCCACCCTGTTCGGCGATCCGCCGGCGCCGCCCAACCCGATCGTCACCGCGGGCGCGCAGACCGCGTCCAACATCGGGACCGCGGTCACCGGGTCGTATTTGAACAACCAGAACCAGGTGACGCCAACCGGCAACCTGACCTATGACGCTACCGGCAGTTACGACTACCGCGACCCGCTCACCGGGGTCGTCCATACGGTTCCGCGCTGGACCGCGACGCAGACCCTGACCCCGACCGGGCAGGCAACGTCGGACGCAAGCCAGCGCACCGCACTCAACCTCGCCAACATGGGCGAGGCGTCGAGCAGTCGGGTCGGCGATATTCTCGGCACCCCCTTCGACCCAAGTTTCGATGCCCGAACTTACCTGCAGCAAAATCCAGACGTCATGGCGGAGGCGCAGCGGTGGGGCGTCGACCCGACCCAACTCGCCGCGCAGCACTATCAGTTATACGGGCAGTACGAGGGACGCGCGGGTGGCGCGCCAGGGCGCGCGGACCCCAATTCGCTGGCCAGCGGCGAATTGCGTTACGGCTTCGGCGATACCGGCCAGCAGCAGCGCGGATTTGGCGACGCGGGCGGAATAACCCGCAGCTACGGCCCGGCGGACAACTTCTCCGCCGATCGGGCGCGCGTCGAAGAGTCGATGTACCAGCGGATGAACCCGCAGTTGAAGCAGGACCGCGAGCGGCTCGAGCAGCAGTTGGCCGACCAGGGGCTGCAGCCCGGCACCGAGGCTTACGATCGCGCCTACGATGCGCTGCAGCGACAGACCACCGACGCGCGCCTTGCCATTACCGCCAAGGGCGGCGAGGAGCAGCAACGCATGATGGACATGGCCGCCAAGCAGGCGGGCTTCCAGAACGCCGCGCAGCAGCAAGCCTACGATCAACTGCTCGGGCGCGGCACCTTCGCCAATGCGGCGCAGCGCGACGCCTTCACCCAGGAAGCGAGCCGCAACCAGTTTTTCAATGCCGCCAAGGCGCAGGAACTGGCGCAGAAAAAGACCGCCTTCGACGCCACCAACATGACGCGCGACAAGTGGTTGCAGGAACAGTACGCGCTGCGCGCCCAGCCGCTGCAGGAAATCACCGCGTTGCAATCCGGGAGCCAGATCCAGCAGCCAAATTTCGTCGGCGGCGGCAACTCGCAGATCGCCAACACCGACATCGCCGGGATCATCAATGCGAACTTCAACCAGCAGCTGGAAAACTATAAGCAAAACTCTGCCAACGTGAACAACATCATCGGCGGCTTGTTTGGGGTGGCGGGTAACGCGGCGCGTGCGGCGCCGACTTCGGACCGGCGCGCCAAGAAGAACATCGCGCGCGTCGGTACCGTCTACGCCGCTAAGCGCCATGACGAGCCGAAGAAGCTGCCGATCTACTCTTACGAATACCGAGACGGCCACGAGGACAACGGCGCGCGCCGGCATATCGGGCCGATGGCGCAGGACGTCGAGAAGATCGATCCGGGCGCCGTGGAAACCCACGACGGCATCAAGCACATTCGCACGCGCAAAGTGCTCGGCGACATTCTCAGGGTGGCGTGACATGGCTGATGAACCGCTTCCTGTCCAGAGCGGCATTCTCGATCCATTGATCGGCATGGGGTTCATCACCCCGAACATGTCGCTGGAGGAAATCAAGCGGCGGCGCGCGATCGGCGCCGCGCTCGCTTCGCGCAAGCGTGACTATCCGAAGACGATCGGTGAGGGGATGACTTATTTCAGCGAGGCGATCGCTGACACCATCCAGGACCGCAGGCTGGCCGAGGCCGAAAAGGCGTATAGCACCAAACGCGACGCCGAGTTCCCCGCTATTGGAGCGCCTGTTGCAGTACCTGCCGCTCCAGTGTCGCGTCCAGTCGCCGACGTGCCGCCTGCAGTCGCGCCTGCCCCCACGCCGACTGTCGCGGCCATCAACCCGTTAACCGTCGAACCGACATCAGGACCGGCTAGTCGCGCGGCGATCTATCAGGCTCTCGCGGCGCGCAACGGCGCCGTGCCACCGCGCCCTACGGCGGCGGCGCCGCTAATTTCGCCGACCGTTGGCGCGACACCGGCTAGCGTTGGGTCAGATGGCGCGACCTTTGCCGAGGAGGGCGGACCCAACCCGCCGACGATCACCAGCGCCATCAAGCCGATGCTGGTGGCGGACGCCAGTCGCGCGCGCGGCGGCGTCGGAACCATTCCCGGTGCCTTCGATCCGCGCGCAAGAGAACCCGCCACGCCGGTCGAGATGCCTAGCGGTCCGCCGGTAGAGCCGCAACTTGGCGCAGAAACGCCGCGTGAGCAGATGCTCAAAGCCTACCAACGCAAATACCGCGACGACCCCATCGCAGTGCAAAACGCGCAGCAGGGCATCGACACACTCAAGCAGCAGCGTGAGAAAGATTGGGTGATCCGGCACGAGAAGTGGAAAATCGATTATGCGGATCACCTCAAGCAGAACGATCCGAAGTACAAACAAGACCTGATCAACTCGGCCAAGGAAAACCGGCGCAAGGACGAGGACTACACCCAGTTTCCGCTCGGCCTCGAAAAGCACGACGCCAAGGTCAAGGAAAGCTTCGAGAGCGTCAAGAACATTCCCAAGGCGCAGACTGCAATCAGCAATGTGCGGGCGCTGATGAACAGCGACGCCGGGATGTTCACCGGGGCGGATGCCAATGTCTCACTCGGCTTGCAAAAGCTGGGGCAGGCGCTCGGTGCGCCAATCGATCCCAAGGCCAGCAACACCGAGACGTTCCGCGGCATGATCGTGCCGATCCTTTCGATGCTGCGTCCTGCAATTGTCGGGCCAGGCGCGCAAGCACTGCCCGAGCTGCAGATGCTCAAGGACGCCGCCGCGGGCAACATCACACTGGAGCGCAAGACGATCGAAAACATTCTCGGCGTGATCGAGAAGCAGGGATTGCTCGACGCGGTCGATCATCACCGCCGGATCATTGCCAACGCCGGCGATGGTCCCCGCTCCAACACCATGCGCCAGCTCTGGTCGAGCGAGTACGGCTTGCCGATGGAGCAACTGGTGCCGCCCGGCACGGTCAAGATGCTGCGCGAAGAGATCGCCAAGGCAGGCGACGATACCGCCAAGATCAAGGCCGAGATGGAGGAGTTCGACAAGGACCACTACACACCCGGCCTCGCCCGCAAGCTGTTGGGGCGCTAGATGGGCAAGTATGACCCCAACAACCTGCCATCACCGCTCGATGAGCCGCGCCCGGTCGATGCCGGACCAACCCCCTCATCCAGTGGCGGCAAGTATGCGCCTTCGCGTGGCGGGCTGCCGGAAGCCGCACAAGCAACGCCGCCAGGCGCAAGCACGTCGTGGGGCGAGACGCTCAAACGTGCAGGCCAGACGGCCGTTGATTTCGCTACTGCTGCTGGCAGCAGCGGCACCTTCGGGATGGACGTGCGCCGCGATGCGTTCGCAGGCTGGATAGCCGGCGACTACCCCAGCTATTCGGCGGGCGTCGAGGCAGAACAGAAGCGGCTTGAAAAACAGCGCGAGCGCAGCCCGATCGCTTCGATTGCCGGCGATGTTGCGGGTGCGGCGGCACTCCCCGGCATGGGCGGTGCTGGCCTGGCGGCGCGCGGCATTCAGGCGGGACTCAGACCCGCGCTGGCGCGTGGCCTCGGCTTCGGCGTCGAGGGTGCTGGAATTGGCGCCGCGCAAAGTGCCGGGACGACCTACAGCGGTGTGCCGTCCGACTACGTCAAGAACGCCGTCACCGGCGGTGCGATCGGCGGCGCGCTGGGTGGTACATTCGGCAGCATCCTCGGACCGCGCAATTTGGGGCCGCGCTCGACCGCGGAGGTGCCGAGCACCGACCGGCTGTACACGGAGAAAACTGCCAACTACCGGGATCTCGCAAACCAACCGCGCATGTACGAGCCCGGCCCCGTGTCAGATCGGGGGCTGGATCTCGAACTACAGCTCCGCAACGCGCCGAACCTGTTCGAGCCGGGCACGGCCCCAGTATCATTCCGCGGCATCGGGCATCTGCATGATCCGCCGACGACGGCGCATCTCGGCCGTGGCGTGCCGGTGTCGCCGGGTGACCTGGAAGCAATTATCCAAGGCATCAACAAGAACGTAGTGCAGGGCTCTCCCGACAGCGCAGCTGCGGGAATGGTTAAGCGCGGCATCAACGACTTCATCCTCAACCCGCCGCCCGGTGCCGTGATGCCGGGTATGCAGCAGGCGGCTTCCGAGGCAACCGCGCTCGCCAACCGGGCGCGCGGCAACTACGGGGGCTACCGGCGCGGCGAGTTCATCGACGATCTGATCGACAACGCGCGCACCAGTGCGGGCGCGGCTGCGTCCGGGCTCAATGTGCAGAACGTGTTGCGCCAGGGCGCGCGCAGCGCGGTACGGCGCACCAAGGGCGAAAGCCCGGCATCGAAGAAAGGCTTCAACGATGCCGAGATCGGTGCACTGACCGACTTCGCGCGCGTCGGGCCGACTGACCAGGCACTGCGTTATGTCGACCGCATCATGGGCGGCGGCGGTGGGCTCGGTGCGCTTGGTGCCACGGCTGCGGGCGTAACGGGCGGCGCCGGGGTGGGGTTTATGCAAGAAAACCCATGGATCGGCGGCGCGCTCGGCGCGGGTGTGCTCCCGGCAGGGCTGGCGCTGCGCGCGTTCGGCAACCGGCGCGCCAACCGGCAGATCAACGAGCTGGGCGACATGGTGCGTCGACGCACGCCGCTCTACGACGAACGCGCCGCGGTTGCGCCTATGGTCACGCCTGGCAAGAGCGGCTCACAGATGCTGCGTGACATGATGACTGCCGGGTTGATCGCGCAAGGGTTTGGACAGCAGGAGTAATGGCATGCCGCGCGACGGATCAGGCATCTACACCAAGCCCTTTCCCGACGTGATCGAAGGGACGACGATCGAGAGCGCCGTGCACAACGGCACGGTCGCGGACGTCGAGACCGACCTGAATGCGCCGCGCCCGATCATCGCGGGCGGCACCGGCGCGACCAGTGCGGCCGGCGCGCGCAGCAATCTCGGCGCCGAGCGCGCCATGGCGCAGGTCACCAATTACGACAGCCACGTGTTCGAGAACGGCTCGTTCTGGTCGGCGCCGGGGGCGACCGGCGCGCCGAACGGCAGCAACAGCTTCGCCGGGATTGCGTACATCTACGGCGGCGACGGCACCTGGATGGCGATCGAGGCGCGCGACCTGACCGATCCGGCAGGCATCAAGTACGTGCGCGAGCGCGACGCGGGCGTGTGGGGCGCATGGCGGCGCGACGGCTTGAGCACCATTGCGGGGGCCGAGGGTATTGCCAGCGTGACTGGCGACATGTGGTACGGCGTGCGCGGAACGGCACCCGGTTCGCTGTTCGTCATCAACAGCAAGAGTGATCTCACCGGCGTCGACCTGTTCAACGTCGAGAAAGGCGGCGCGGTCACGATCCAGCGTGAGGTATCCGCTTCATTGACGCTGCGGGACACTGGGGCGGGCGGCACGCCTTCGGTCACCGGCTCCGCCGACGGCAATATCAAGTGGAGCCTGAGCTTCGGAACCACGCCGGCGCGCGACTTCACGCTTGGACGGCACAACGACGCCGGGGCGCAGATTGACCAACCCATCTACGTCGTGCGCAGCACCGGCGACGTGAAGCTGCTCGGCAACCTCACGGTGGGCTCTGGCGGCTCGAGCGGCGTAGCGTATCTGGGAAACACCGGGACGCATTCCGTCAACTACGACGGCACGCAGTACAACATGCCGGCCGCGAACCTGAGCGTCGGCGGCGCGGTCATTACCAGTGCGGGCGGCGGCATCCTGCAGTTCGGCGGAGCGGCCACATCGGGCGTATTCAATGACAGCGCCGACGTCGCCGTCCGCCCGGTGACCGTGGCGGGCAAGGTGTACTTCCAGCAGCCGGGCGGCGCGGCGACCTACGGCTCGATCGGATCGACCGGCCTGCAGGTGACCAGTCACGTGGAGAGTACCGCGGGCAGCCTCAAAGGGGCGGGGCACACGTTCGGCGGCACCGGCTACTACATCCGCGCGGGCATCAGCGCGCCGGGCTTCGGCGCCAACGTGTTCAACATCAACTGGACTGGCTCGCCACAGTTGTGGATGGACGCTTCCAACATGGGCACGTTCGCCTTCACGTCAGATTATCGCGTCAAGAAAGACGTGGTGGATCTTCCGCGTGCGTGGGATCAGGTCAAGGCGCTGCGCCCGGTCAAGTACACACAGGCGCAGTACACGCCACAGATCGAGGTTGAGCGCAGGCTGCAGGAGGCCGCCGGCAAACCCGCCGAGATGACGCCGATGTTTGCCGCCGACGACACCGAGCGGTGGGGTTTCATCGCGCACGAATTGCAGGACACGCTGATCGAGAGTGCCGCGACCGGCTACAAGGACGCGCCCGACACGGTCCAATCACCCAATCCATGGACGCTGATCGCCGCGCTGACCAGTGCGTTGCAGGAGGCGATGGAGCGCATCGAGGTGCTGGAGAACATCGCACAGCCGCCATGATCCGCGCCATCACCCTCGCGTTGTTGCTCGCGCCGCTGCTGGCGGGGTGCAATTATTTCGGCGGGTGGTGGGGAGGGCAGCGCGAGGAAATCATTACCCGCCCGCCTCCCTACTACGATCGGGCGGAGATTGACGCGATCAACGCGGAGGCCGAGTGCCGCCGCCTGGCGCGATCGCAACTGGAAATGCAACGCTGCGGAGTACGCCGATGATCTCGACCCTGATAAGTGTGATCCTGCTGCTGATCGTCTGCGGCGTGATCATCTGGGCCATTCAGCAACTCTTGCCGCTGATCCCGCTCCCGGCCCCATTCCACACCATCATTCAGGTGCTGCTGGTGGTCATCGTGGTGATCGTGGTGGTCTACATCATTGCGGGGTTGTTGGGGGTTGTCGCGCCGGCCCGGCTTTGATAGTGTGGCCTTGCTCCGTTCAATCTCGAAAGACGCCCCGTCGGTTATGGCGTAAGTCCCGGCGGGGCGTTTTCGCGTCTAGGCTACCGCGAGCCGCGCACGCCGGCGTCGCGCCAGCGCAACCAACCCGCCACAAGCCATGATCAGGCCGGGCAGGCCGGC